>Ga0163179_10001913_pt1 | contig 14624 bp, 11 predicted proteins | sample AtlANTMetagenome_FD_109643 | JGI IMG/M metagenome (GOLD analysis project Ga0163179, IMG submission 109643) | Marine eukaryotic phytoplankton communities from the Atlantic Ocean - Atlantic ANT 2 Metagenome | ecosystem: Environmental > Aquatic > Marine > Oceanic | place: North Atlantic Ocean...
GAGCCAGACTCAAAGAGCAGCCGAAGCAGAGCGTCCTCACGCCCTCATCTGCATCCCCGCCCCCACCAACAACAACTCAGCTGATGGTTCTTCGATGCTGTCAAGCGTTGACGATTTGAGATCGCGGGGATTCCACATTACCTTTCTTGTTCCACACGAGTCCGCTCTAGAACAATTCTCCGGCCTTGCGGACCGAGTCATTCATCTCGACCTCGAAAAGAGTGATTCAATGTCGGAAGCTTACCAATTAAACGTCACAACGATTCATTCCTATCTGCAGCAACAAAACATTGTATTAATTGAGGCCACTAAACAGTTTGGGATTGAAGCCATCGAGGCAGGCCGCCGAGCAAATATCCCCACAGCATTGCACGAGGCGCAGGGAACCTCCGGAAATCAATACGACACCGACTCTTCCCCTTGCAAGACAAAACGTGTTCAAGCGGACTACGTGATACGGCAGAAACCTCAACGGGAGGCCGCTTCAGAAGCTCCGGATCGAGTGGAAGCTTTCACCAACGCCGGCTCCGCTCCTGAATCAATCACAATCCAAAAACTTCATCAACGGACTGTCGCAGGAGAAACGACGTCTTAACCTACCGCGTCCTGGTTTACAGGACTGTGGCTCGTCCTCACAAAAGATCTCAAGCCTTTACTGTAGGCAATCACACGGCCGTTCGATGCAACATCTGGCTCAACTTCTAGAAAAGCTGCATTCACCCGTGCCGATGAAGTTAACAACCATGTTCCGGTTGTTCCTTATCGTTCACATCGCGCTTTTCACACTAAAACTTTCGTGGACGCCAGCAGATCCTGTCCGGATACAGTTGGTACGCGGAGCCATGCTCATCTGCGTCTTATTATCAATCCATTGGCGCCTAGCGCTCTTTGCCATCCTCCCCGCGCTTGTCCTACAACTTTATTTTGTGATGCACGGTTTTCCAGAAACCGGCAACCACAAATACCTAGAATCCTATCTATTAATATTGCTTCTCATTTGTCCATCACGTCCTATAGATTCGCCCCATGCGTCATCCCAATCCCCGAGGTCCATGACTGATGGTACGTTTTGTCATTTGACCCAGGTGTTGTCGCTGTCCGTTTACTTTTACGCCGGCATTCAAAAAGCTTTAGGTGGGCGTTGGCTATCGGGAGAGTATTTGACTCAACGTCTGCTGGCCCCAGTCGATGTCGCTTCGGCAAATCCAGTGAACCATGGGTTGCCGGTGTTCCTAAGACGAACCGTCGATTTCATTTCCCAGCAGCTCAACCTCCCCTCCATTAATTATCCTGCATTGGAAACAGCTAGTTCTCTGGACAACCTTCCGCTCATACTTCCCATCTGGGCCACATCCTTTTTATTGGTTGTAAGCTGGCTTACCGTTTTTGTTGAAATCCTTTGTCCGTCGCTCATATTGTTCCGCCGGACAAGAAGGCTTGCGATTCCCGCCTGCATCTTGATGGCGATCATGCTGGGTTTCATCGCTAACGAAACGGAATTCATGTTCACGATGCTTGGCTGCCTCCTTTTGTTTTATCCCAATCACGCGGTGCGTAATTATTCCGCCTTGATTGCAATCAACACTCTTTGGTGCTTTGGGATTCATCATCTCGATATTCGAATTTGGAATCTCTAGCAGGCATTACTCGAAATGCATCAACAACTCGATCATCTTAGACGCAAAATTGCAGTATGCTTCGCATCAGCGATACTCATCTGGCCGATGTTTCACATGGCATGGGCCAACGGCTACGGCTTAAATGCAACCAAACTGAGTGGCTGGGGTATGTACAGCGTTGCGCGCCCTCGCCTGATAGGTGTCACGGTAATTCGACTTGAAGGCAAAGTAGAAACCGTCCCGTTGGCCAGCTTAGGTCAGGTGGTAGGCACAGACCGATTACTAGCCTTCCGCGGAGACAATTTTCAAAAGCTTAGTCAACTCACAACGATTTCACCCAAGATCACTCGAGCTTTTCGCTTCGCACGAACAATTCGCAACCGGCAATCCATTGATCATCTGCTGCAGAGTCTTAGGACCGCCCACGGGTGGGACAACGGCGTATTTTTAGTCTTGATTTCCGAACCACGACTCTCAATGTCAAAACAACAATCATTCACATCAAATGACATTTATTTTGGCGACGAGTCCGAGACGAGATTCTTGGGCACTTATTCGACCGATCAAATGACTCCACAAGAGATTCTCGCGGGCATTACAGAGCAGATTCCCCCTCCCCAAATTCTGTGACCGACATGGTCGAAATCCAGAGTACGAAGGCCCGAAGACAGACAAAACACCGAAACGTCGAAATGAATCAACAGAACGGACGTACTGAAAATCGCATGGCAATCAATGAGCCCTGAGACCTTTCCGCATCTGACATCTGTTCGAAGCCCTCTCTCAACTGCAGCTCCACAAGAGTTTAAAAATTTCTCATATTTTCAACCGCTCCTTCATTGGTTGTCGTTATTTGGGTGTGAAGCATGTTGCTTCTTTAAATGACACCACTGAGAAGGAGTAGAGTAGAAATGAGTCGCTCAAACTTATTTGCGTTGGCACTTGCGTTGTGTCTTGGCTCCACTTTCAGCCAAGAGACGAATGCTCAAGGCGGAGATGACGGATGTACAGTTACCGATTACGACATTAACGAGAACGGAACCAGCTATGTTGAATGGTCAGATGGTAGCTATACCTGGTCGTGGGAAGGCACACGCTGGCTAAACCGAGACGGAAAAACAGGGGAAATTTGGATATCTGAAAATCCTTTCGAGCCAACCCCGATTCCCCTGCCAGATCCGGAACCAGAGCCGGAGCCTGGTCCCGATGACGACTCCACGCCTGATTCAGAAGAGTCGTCCTCTTCTAACAACGAAACTGTTTCCATGGAACTAGAGATGCTGGAATGGCTGATGGAAGAAGGCTACAACTTCGATGAGGCCGTATCCCTGTTAGACGAGCCTAGAAGAGATTCCAGGAAGAAATCGAGGAGACCTTTCGGACGTCCCAACCCTACCAAAGTCAAGAAACCGGTTTTCGGCCCCCACATATTGTCCTTTTAACTTGACTCGATGTGCGGTGCAACAATCACCATTTTCCGAGCGGAATTTGCCTCCCGATTTTCCTCGACGCAGCCCCATCGCTCCGCACCGAGCGATGGGGTTTTTGCGTTTGCAAAAACACCCTACTTCTCGGACGAGCCACTCTGGGAAATCTTAACTCCAAATTTCGGTCTGAATTCGATGACTGAGTTGGCAACATTAACCCCGCGCGAGACTCGCCGGGGCCGTGACTAAACGGTCTTCAAATAAGACCGGCTTAACAAGCAGACTCAACGCTACCACTCTTACCTGCCATAGCTCATCCCATTCCTCACAGCGTATAATGAAAACTATGACGCCGAACTTGAACAAGTGCCATTCACAACGACCCCAGAAAAGACAATGTCAGAGCTCAATCCTAAAAAGTCGCTTTGCCTGGATCAATTCTTGAAGCTAACTGGAATTGCTGGAACGGGCGGTCAGGCGAAAATGCTGATTCAAGGCGGGGAAATCTCAGTCAATGGCGAGCTCGAAACACGACGTCGTCGCAAGTTGTCGGCGGGAGATGTCGTTGAGTTTGACGGAAACACTTATTCACCCGACGAGTTTCTTTAACCATTAGCTTGAGAACGGCCTCCCGTCGGCGTTGTTAGCTTCGAAAACGACGCAAGTTAACAACATTCAGAAGCGCGGCAGTTTATGCAAAACGGCCGTTCTTCTGGTACACTACGGAGTATGTCGTCAACCTTCAGGGCTCTTTACCAAATGCATGCGACAGTGGTGATCGCCGCGGTGGTCGCTGTTGTCTGTCCGCAAGCAAAGTCGGCGCCGATTGTGAGTTTCGCAGAGGACGTCTTACCGATTCTGCGCACCCATTGCTCTGATTGCCACAGCGAGACGACCCAAAAAGCCGAGCTAAATCTAACGACAGCGGCCGGTGTTCTCCGCGGCAGCGAATCAGGCCCAATCCTCGCGTTAGCAGATCCCACTACCAGTCGGCTCTTGGAAGTCGTCGAAACGGGCGAAATGCCTCCCGACGGCGAAGGCGAACCGCTGTCGCCCGAACAGATTGAGACGATCCGCGATTGGCTCGAGCAAGGTGCCGACGTTGGGACAGTTGCCGCAGAATCGACCGCGCTCAATCAGCACGATGTCCTACCGACTCTGATGTTGCGCTGTGCAACTTGCCATGGCCGTCAGGTGCAGGAAGGCGAATTTGATATTCGCACGGTGGCGGCGATGCTGAAAGGTGGCAAGTCGGGCCCTGCGATCCTGCCACACGATGCCGAGGGCAGCCTGCTCATTCAGAAGATCAAAGCCGAGGAAATGCCCCCCCGCGAAAAGCTTGCCAGCCACAGCATCAAACCGGTCGGCGAACAAGAATTAAAGCAGCTCGTTGAGTGGATCAACTCGGGAGCTTCCGTGGTCAATCTTCCACCCGACGTAGCGACCATCGATCCGGACCGGCTGGTCACGGAGGCGGACAGAGATTTCTGGTCGTTCCGCCCGCCTCAACAGACGGCGGTGCCTCACGTCAAAGGTCTTATCCGTAATCCAATTGATTCCTTTATCCTGGATTCACTGGAGGCATCAGGCCTCACTGCTTCTGCCGAGGCGCCAAAACATGTTTTGATCCGACGCGCGTATTTCGATCTCACCGGATTACCGCCTGCTCCCGAGGATGTGGAAGCGTTTGTTGGCGACGAATCTCCTGACGCATATGAACGGCTGATCGATCGACTCCTGGAATCACCTCGCTACGGGGAGAGATGGGGCCAGTATTGGCTCGATTTGGCGGGCTACAGCGATTCCGAGGGAGTCCAAAACAGCGATCCAGAACGCCCCCACGCTTACCGCTACCGCGACTATGTGGTCCGATCTCTCAATGCCGACAAACCGTACGATCAGTTTTTGATGGAGCAAATCGCCGGCGACGAGCTAGTGGATTATGAAAACGCACCGGAGATCACCGACGCGATCTACGACAATCTCGTTGCGACCGGATTCCTGAGGATGACATCGGATGGCACCTTTGCGGGTATCACAGGCTTTGTGCCAAACCGACTTGATGTGATTGACGATCAGGTGCGAGTACTTAGCTCCGCAGTCTTGGGGCTAACGATTCGCTGTGCGCGTTGCCATTCGCACAAGTTCGACCCGATTCCACAACGAGACTATTATCGACTGGTAGCTTTGCTCAAACCGGCGATGGACGAACATGATTGGCTTAAGCCAGTCACCGGCGGGGCCGGAAACTCGATGGGTAGTTATCGTTATTTGCCGCACGTGACAACGGCAGAACGAAACCGATGGCAACAGAAACAGGACGACCTGACAGCAGCCATCTCCGAGCTTAAGAAGCAGCTTGAAGAGAAGAAGGGAGAGGGCAACGAGGAGTTTACCAAAACAACGGAAGAGAAGATCAAGCGGCTTGAATCACAGCGCACGTCAGAACCGATGGTGCGAGCGTTATGGGATCGTGGCGAGCCGTCGCCCACTTATCTACTCCGTCGAGGAAGCTATTTGCAACCGACCCGTTTAATCGGGCCCGGTGTACCCTCGGTGCTAACTGACGGGAAAACCCCCTTCGCCACCAAACGACCTTGGCCTGGAGCGAAGAAGAGCGGCAATCGACTGGCTTTGGCCAGATGGCTGACCGCTCCCGATCATCCGCTGACTGCCCGAGTCATTGTCAATCGTGTTTGGAAACATCACTTTGGCGCCGGCATTGTCAAGACACTCGACGACTTCGGACGTGCCGGGGCGATGCCTTCACATTCCGAGCTGCTTGACTGGTTGGCGGTCAACTTCATACGTCACGACTGGAGCCTCAAACAGCTGCATCGATTATTGATGACCTCAGCCACCTATCGACAGTCATCGCAAGCTTCCCTTAACCAACAACGCTTGGATCCCGAGAACACGCTGTTATCGAGAATGCCGCTACGCCGGATGGAGGCCGAAGTGGTGCGAGACACGCTGCTGGCAGTCGCCGGTCAGCTGAATTTGGCCGCCTTCGGTCCCGCGGATCCGATCAGTGCCAATAGCGAGGGGCTCGTCGTTTCAGATCGTCAGGCATCCGGCCGCCGCCGCAGCCTTTATGTTTTGAAACGGCGGACGCAACGACTCACCATCCTCGACAACTTTGATCGTCCTGCGATGAGTCCCAACTGCGTCGACCGACCTTTTTCGATCGTCGCACCGCAGGCCCTCTTCCTCATGAATAACAAGATGGTTCACGAGCTGAGCCTGGATCTTGCCAAGCGACTAATTGCTGAGTTCGGCCAAGACCAGCAACAGCAGATCCAAAGGCTCTACCTGATCGCTCTGGGACGACCGCCGAGCGACGAGGAGCAGCAGGTCATGTCGGACACCTTGCAACAACTTGAAGTGAAATGGCGCGAGCAATTATCAACCGAATCGAAGGCTCAAGACGACCTCGAAACCGAAGCGGCTCAAAAGGCGTTTGCCAACCTATGTCACGTTGTGATGAACTCAGCGGCATTCTTGTATATCGAGTGATTGAGATTTGATATTTCCGAAATGCGAAACCTAAACCGCCAACCCACGAACATCACCCGCAGAGGGTTCTTCGAGAACGTTGCCAACGGTCTCTACGGAGCCGCTTTGGCATCGCTTGTTTCACGAGATCTTTATGGGCGAGACATTCCAGCTGAGGAGCATGCGGTTGATTTAAATGAGGGCATTCCGGACTTCACGCCTAAGACGCCCCACTTTGAGCCGCGTGCCAAGTCGGTGATTCAGCTGTTCATGAATGGGGGTCCCAGTCAGATGGACCTCTTCGATCCCAAAGAGGAGCTGGAAAAAAACCACGGCAAATCCTACTTCGGTAAGATCGCTGGCGAAGTGGAGAACCCCGAGGCAGCCGGATCGTTGATGCGGAGCTGGTTTAAATTCAAGCAGCGTGGGCAATGCGGAATGTGGGTATCTGACGCGTTGCCCCATCTGGCGAATTGCGTCGACGACATCGCGCTGATTCGTTCGATGCATACGACCAATCTGACACACGAGCCAGCTCTCTTCAAAATCCATAGCGGTGCCGAGATGGCAGGGCTGCCATCGGTGGGCTCATGGGTCACGTACGGGCTGGGAAGCGAAAACCAGAATTTGCCGGCTTACATCGTGCTCGACGATCCAAAAGGATTGCCGGTGAATCACACCCAGAGTTGGCAGGCGGGCTATTTGCCGCCGGTCTACCAGGGAACGCGCTTCCGTTCGACGGGCCAGCCGGTACTCAACCTGCAGCGCGACTTTGGCGAGCCGCAACAGGTGACGGAGTTACAACGCGACTTGCTCGCCCGTTTGGACCGCATCCACCGCGAGGAACATCCGCGACAGCCGGCGTTGGGGGCTCGCATTGCAAGCTACGAACTTGCGGCTCGTATGCAGATGGCTGCGACCGATGCTTTGGACCTTTCGAGTGAAACGCAGCGCACGCTGAATATGTACGGAATCGGATCTGAGGCAACGGACTCGTACGGCCGTCGGTGCTTATACGCGCGAAGATTGGTTGAGCGAGGAGTTCGTTTCATTCAGCTCTACATTGAGTCTCAGATCTGGGACAACCACACGGGGCTCGAACGAGGCTTGAAAGCCGCTTGCGAGAAGACCGACCAACCGGTGGCCGCCTTGCTGACGGACCTGAAGCAACGCGGCTTGCTCGACGATACCCTGGTTGTTTGGGGCGGCGAATTTGGACGGTTGCCGATTGCACAATTGCCGGGCGACAAGAATGAAAAGAACGCTGGCCGGGACCACAACAAGAACGCGATGGTCACCTGGATGGCCGGCGGTGGAGTCCGGGGTGGCTTAACATACGGGTCGACAGATGAGCTCGGCTTTGCGGCGGTGGACAATCGGGTTTCGGTCGCCGATTGGCATGCCACGATTCTGCATCAGCTGGGCATGCATCACGAAGATTTGTATGCACTCCGCAACGGTCTAAAAGAACGGCTGACGGGAGTGGAAGAGGCCAGAGTCATTCGCGAGATACTGGCCTAGAACACGGGGACGTGGAAGGCGATTCCGAGTCAAACCATCATTTCTGTGAGATGTTTCTGTTTCCCCGCGCGTTATCACGACTCGGCTGCCGTTAAGTTGTTGTCTGCACCAAAAAGGGTTGTAAACGTGTACGCGAAACAGCCGAGTTCAAATCGGCATTGACAGTAGCGTTTAAACTCATCGATCGGGAAGCAATGAGATGACTTTCTTAAAATCCGTTTCAACTTGTTTTTGAAAGTACGCAACTTATTTGATCAGAGCGAAAAGAAGTGAATTCTGGTACTTCAACCTGTTCCTTGTTCTTCTTCAAATGGCTGTGGCAGCACCGGCTTTTCTTTTCGTTATCTCGCGTTACCCTCAATCGCCACTTGATGGCTTTACTGTCATCCGCAATGTAAACCTCTTTTCAGCCTGATCTATCTTTTGCCGTTAACCGCCGCTACCTCGAGGCGTTTGACTGATCTTGGTAAAAACTAAATGGTCGCCGCTTCTTGCCTTCGCCGGTCCTCGGTGCATCGTGCTATTGGCCTGGCTCACGCAGCGGAACAAGGGTGTGCAAGAACCAACAGCCTGAGTGACACTAGTCACAAATAGTAAACCGGCATTCGGTCGTAGAGCTCCAACTACGTTCCTTCGCACACACGGTCGGTAGTGTTGCGTGATCATGCTAAACCGTTATAGGTAAGTTCATTTCACGCTAAGCGCCAATAAAGTCACCTATTCAGTCTGAAACTCGGGGCGATCTAAATCGGGAGTGGTCAGCAGCAACGACATCAAGCTCGAATACTTGTGCCAAGCTAACGCGCGACTTATGTGCTGACGTTTCCAAGCTTGCTTCAGAATTTTCCGAGGGGAATACTGAGTACGAAGCCCGCACATCAACCCTGGCCCGTCTTCCAGGTTGTGTACTTCATGCCACAGATGTTCCGGAAAAAACAAAATGTCGCCAGGTTCTGCCAACACTTCCTCGAAGGGGATATTCGTCGTGTGGATAAGTTGATGCCTGGATAACCAAACTCCGGGAACGCCTTTGGTGGGTATCGCTTCCATCTCGGGAGACCACTGATGCATCACGAACCGCCAATACTTAGAGTTTGCGATCTGAAAGCTGAAGTCTGGGGACGTTGCTTGATGCAACAGTGCTTGATAACGATTTCCGTGATATAGGAATGAATGAGTGAAAGCTCGCTTTATTTTATGTCCGAGTGGAACACGTTCGGCGAGTTTGAAGAGGATCCGTTCAAGGTGAGCTCGGAACGTTGGGTTATTTTCGGCAAGAGTCACACTGAACCCAAGATACATTTGCGAGCCCGCCGCCATTTCTTGGATCGCTGGATGGAGATCCACCCATTGCATTGCATGATCCGGTAACGTCGAATCTGGAGTGGCTGGAACGTCGAAAAGATAAGCGTCGTTCTTGAAATGCCGAGCAGGGTCACGACCCCAGGCTAACAACTCTTCTTCGTCTGCGAAAAATGCCTTGAAGAGTAGGATTCGATCTTTCTTTTTCAAAGCAGTGTGAATCTGCTGGCAGACGTCCGGCCGTTCGAGGTCATCAGGATAGACGACCAAAAGTGACTCGGTGGACTCCGGATTTCGAAGACGTTCAAGATCGAGTGGTTGCTCTCGCAAGAACTTATGGTTCTGCCAATTCGGATTCTCAAATGAATTCGATTCCGCTGCCGCCCTTTTATTACCAAACGTTCGAAAGCGATCGGGAACTGTGAATTGAAACCACATTTTCAGCCAATCCAACGGGTAGATTCGACCAACGTTTGCTGGGGATCTCATTTGTAATTCCAACGATGCGGGTAATCGATGCGAGGTCGGTAGAAAGCTAGTCGCGATGCTGAAACGGCATCCGATATATGAGGATACAACGTAAAAACAACGCCCAACGCCCGTGGCTCGCGAAATGACTGATCTCGATCAGGATAGATCATTTACACCGATAATTCAGTCGCGTCGGCGTAATCCAGCATGCCCTTTGCTCTGGCTGGCACCATTTGTCGAATCAGAAAAGTTCGATCGCCGCATCATGATGCGCAGTCCGATCAGCATCGACTGGGTTAATGCCATCGTCGGCTCCGGAACGGTGAACAACGCCACGTCGTTGCCATCACCACCGGCATAGGTGATAAATAAATCCTCGCCACCGAAGCCACCGACCAGAGCACCTTCACCAAGTCCATCGTACTCACCTGTCAGCGTGCCACCGACACGAAGGAAAGGAAAGTAAAGATGTTACCGGGCTGCAGTTCAAAACCGTTGATCAGCTCTACATGTAATGCAGAGGCGAGCTCAATATTGCCCGTTACATCAATCCAGTCATACTCGGTCTGCGCTCGATCACCGCCCCCGTCGAACAGACCGCCCAGTTCAATCTCTTTGCCGCCGCCACCATGTCCAAAATTTCCATCAATCGACAAAACGCCTGCAGAATTCCCTGGGTGGATGGAACCCTTTCCTGTTATGTGTCCTTGAAAATGGCCGGAACCAATGATGTACCCATCATTCGTAAAGCTTATTTCAACCTCGACATTACCATCATGCGTGAACAGGGAACCCTTGTCGTTAATGTGTTGGAATACAGTGAACTTCCCTGATTGCCGATTAAGAGCTGACCCACCCGAAAGTTTTTCAAATCGGAATGCCGTGATCATCGCCTGGTTTTTAAATTGTCCGCTAACGCGGAAGGCGCTTCCTTGCTAATTCGCAAAAGTGCCATCATTTCTAATGACGATTCGCAGAATCGAATTCAACGAGCCCACTACGATTGTTCTGAAACAACCGGTTCGCCTTTTTGTCCATTTCAGCGAACCCTTTTAATTTCAACGTACCATCGTTTACAAGTCGGTTTTCGCCATCGTGAAACCAACCTGGCCCGGATAGCTTTATCGTATTGTGAGCGGGATTCGGGTTCGTTGAAATCTGGCCCTGACCATAAAGCGCGGCAGGGATGATTCAGAATGCTGTAGAGAGTGAGTGCGGGTAGACATTTCATTAGCAGATCTCCATGTTGTGTTCCCAATATTCGATTTCAGGAACGGCCCCGACAAATCCGCAATGACTTACTCCAAGAATTCCCACTCTTTAAAGCCAACTTTAAGATTTTGATCAGAACCCTGAACGATTTCTTCGAGCATGACTAGCACCATTGAGGTCATTAAAACTTTTCGGTCATTAACATTGCTTGTAACGACCGTCACGGAATGCAGGCTGGAAAGTGCCTGCTGCATCAGACATCTCAGCGACTCGTTACTTCTTTTTACGATCGTACTAAGTCCAGTCAGCCCACGACGTTAATCTTCTGGAAATGTATCTCGCTCTCCCCCAATCGAATATGGCCTGACTCCGCTTGTTACCCATCAAAGAGCACCTAGAAGCATAGTGGAAATCACCGTCAGCAAATCCTTACCGGCGACGCAAGTTAAGAGCCGACAAGGGTGGTAATTTTTTTTGAACTGACAGAAGGCTGTGGTATTCTGTTGGCACGAAACCGAACTAGACACCCTGTCGAAAACGCGAGGATTCGAAGATGAAATTTATCATGCTAGTCGCCAAAAGAGCGGCAGTGATTGCCATACTTTTATGCAGCGTGACAACGGTCTCCAACGCCCAACCTGCAATCGACTTCGGCCTTTTCAATACCGGGGTTGATGCTGCGCAAAAAGCGTTGCCAGACGACGACGTGGATCCAAACTACGAGTTGATCGATCCATCACACATTCTGGGCGACGCGATTGTAGCCACAAGCGCTGGCGGTTTTCCGATTGGACCTTGGTTGGAAGACAGTCATCTATCGGCATGGATTACTCCGTCAACAACCACAAACGGACCTGGCGATTTTGATGGTTCATCAAGCTATTTTTATCGAACCACCTTTGATCTAACCGGTGTTGATTTGAATGGATTTACGATCGATGGCCAGTGGGCATCCGACAATGCCGGCCAGGATATCTTGGTCAATGGAGAGAGTCTTGGATTTATCAACAATGCTCAATTCGGTGCGTTTTCACCTTTCACCCTCGATTTTGGTTTTGTGGACGGACTGAACACCTTGGACTTTGTCATCAACAACGGTGGCAATGAAGAGAATCCCGACGGCCCGACTGGGTTGCGAGTGGAATTCGAGGGCAATGGTACAGTCGCACCTCCTCTACCACCTCCGCACCCTCATGCAATTGGTTCACTATACCCGACCGGTGTGGACGATAATCGGGTGGCATTGGAGGACGACTTTGCGGTTGATCCGCACTATCGCATTTCCTCGGACCCGTTTGACGACGAACAGGAAGCCATCACGGTACCGAATGACGGTTATCCAATCCCTCCATGGCTTGCAAACAACTCACGTTCACGTTGGATTTCTCCGACCGTGGATGATGATGATGCTAACGGCGAACCGGGCGTCTACGTTTACGAGACGACGTTCAATCTTCAAGGCAAGGACGTTGATAATGCGGCCATCGTATTAGCACGCGCCACCGACGATGCTGGACCGACGGTTCTTCTCAATGGCGTTGAAGTACCGGTCGCTGCGTCGCGCGGCTTTGCGGAACGATCTTGGTTTGCAATCAACTCGGTCGCTGCGAGAGAAATGGGAGCTGACTTCCAAGCGGGTGAGAATTCACTGGCGTTCGTTGTTGAAAATGGTGGAGAAGACCTGAACCCAACCGGCCTCCGCATCGATAACGTCCATGCGCGTGCCGCACCCGAGGGATCCGTGCCCATTCCAGGCCTTTACAACACGGGTGTCGACGACGACGGGCTCTTACTGGACGACTTCGAGCCAGATCCGAATTATGAAATGACTGCGTTTCCTGATGATGCAATCGATCCTGCAACTGCATTGGGTGGACCTCCAAGTCCACCTTGGGCGGAAAACAGCTCGGCATCACGCTGGATCGGACCCGATAATTCACCCGCGGGCGAAGGTCCTCCTGGTGACTATGAGTTCACGATCGAATTCGATCTTACCGACCTGGATCCCACGACCGCGACGATTATGGGTACCTGGTCCGCCGACAATTCGGGAAGTGACATCTTGTTAAATGGTGAGCCCACTGGCAATGCTCAGTCAGGCAGTTTTCCATTGCTGAGCCCCTTCGAAATTTCTAACGACGCCGGACACTCCTTCCTGCCAGGTGTGAATTCGTTGACGTTTCTCGTGAACAACGCTGGCGACACCAATAACCCTGCAGGTGTGCGAGTGGAAGGGCTGGTTGCCTTCGCAATGCAAGGGGGACTCATTGGTGACTATAATGGCAATGGAATCCTGGACGCTGGTGACATCGACTTGCTTTCGTTAGCCGTACAAGACAACAGTAACGACTTGCGTTTCGACGCCAATAGCGATGGAACCGTCACCATGAACGATCACCTGTTCTGGGTATCCGACATTGCTGTCACCTGGGTCGGAGATGCAGATTTGAATGGCCAGTTCAACTCGGGCGATCTTGTGGCGGTATTCCAGCAAGGTCTGTTCGAGACAGAAATTCCAGCGTTCTGGGCGGATGGCGATTGGAATGGAGACATCCGGTTTAACTCGGGAGATTTTGTCGCCGCCTTTCAAGACGGAGGGTTTGAAAAGGGACCGCGAGCCGGTGCTGTCGGTGTTCCTGAACCATCGTCATGGTTCCTATTGATGCTGGGCTTGGTGGCTCTCTTACACCGACGCAGGTAATCCGGATGACCACCATAGGTTCGTGAATTGGGCCACCGGCATTCCGGTTGGCTCAATTCGAGGGTGCTATGCAGGACAGTATCCAGAGCAAGTATCCAGAAAGCAGAACTCGCCTCAAATCAATCCGCGATCGAGTGTAGAATAATTGGTACCTGAAGCCGTTTCTTCGGCCCAGGTAATTCCAGATCTGGCACGCGATTGGTCCCTTGCTATTCGGTCATGAGACACTCAATGCGAAACACAAACAAAACGAGTAACATTCTCAAGCTTGATCGACGTCAATTCCTGATTGCCGGAACTGCTCTTGGCATGAGCGCGACAGCGGGCGCCGACGAATGGCAACCAAGCCAGCGATATCCAGACCCCCGCATCAAAATCATCGACCCAAGCTTTAATAAGTATCGATTATCTCTGGCGAAGGTTGAAAAACTTGCGTCAGGAATGCGGTGGAGCGAAGGACCGGCTTGGTTTGGTGACGGCCGTTACCTCTTATGGAGCGACATTCCAAACAATCGGATCATGCGTTGGAACGAACAAACTGGCGCTGTCAGTGTTTTCCGCCAACCATCGAACAATTCCAATGGAAATACACGAGACCGACAGGGGCGTCTACTCACCTGCGAACATGACTCGCGTCGAGTAACGCGTACAGAATATGACGGAAGCATCACAGTCATCGCTGACCGTTACCAGGGAAAGCGACTCAACTCCCCAAATGACATTGTGTGCAAATCCGATGGATCAATCTGGTTTACCGATCCTCCCTTCGGAATCCTCGGGTACTACGAAGGACACGCAGCTGTAGTCGAACTGCCAACGAACGTCTATCGAGTCGATCCCAAATCTGGAAAAATCGACGTTGTTGCCGGAGATATC
>Ga0163179_10001914_pt1 | contig 14623 bp, 11 predicted proteins | sample AtlANTMetagenome_FD_109643 | JGI IMG/M metagenome (GOLD analysis project Ga0163179, IMG submission 109643) | Marine eukaryotic phytoplankton communities from the Atlantic Ocean - Atlantic ANT 2 Metagenome | ecosystem: Environmental > Aquatic > Marine > Oceanic | place: North Atlantic Ocean...
AGATTAGGATAACTACGACCATAAAGGAGCAAAAGAAAACTCTCTTTAAGAGAATTTATCATCGGAATTTTATTTAAATTTAGGATTTAGATAACAAATACAAAGAACATTAACATTATTCTCACTCTAACCCCCCTTTAAATCATTCGTAAGCTAACCCCACTACTAGAATAACAAAGAATATCAGAGCAGCTTCTTGACCTTCTAAACATATCTTATTTATACTTAGTGATCAAGGGAACAATAAAATTATTTCTAAATCGAATACTAGAAATAGAATGGCTATAATAAAAAATCTTATAGAAAAAGGTTTTCCAGGTTGATATATAGGACTAAAACCACACTCATAAACGGATGACTTCTCTTTATCAGGAATTTTTTCACTAAGTAAATAAGAAGCTACGGGTATAATCACTGATAAAGCCACAATAATCATCAAAGAAATCAAAATTATAAAAACAAAATAAGGCATTTAAATAAAATAAAAATTATGGAAAAAGCAAAAAAAAATATTAAATAGTTATAAATTCACCCCGTTAAATAAAAATTTGAGATCGTAGTCAACCTTACTAATGATTGACTAACTCTTCAGGGACCAAAGTATTCTATAGATTGTCTGTCGATTTTGTGATAAAAAAATTCCCCTAATCTTAAAATTCTTTTAGATAAAATAAAATGAATAACAACATCGTAAGATCAAGCATTTCTGAGAAATCCAAAAATTGACTGGACATTTTTATTTATAATGATTTTTGAGATAAAATTACTAGAACATAAAATAAATGTCAACAAGGTTCCTACAATAGTAAATATCAACGGAAGTTGTTTATTAAAAGAGTTTATCTGAGGTAAAGAATCTAACTTAAAGAAATTCATTGATAAAAACCCTACGAAGATCGATAAAAATCCTAACAATATTAAACTTAAGTTTAAATAGATACTACTCTCTAATGACAAAAGTTTAGTTAATAAACTTCCTTTTTCTTCTTTGATAATCCCTAACAACAATAGTCTGAAAGAGTAGAAAGCTGTAAAACTCGCAGCTATTAATCCTAACCAGAAACCAGAACTTAAATTGAAATTAACATTTACTAACTCAAGAATTGTATCTTTGGAATAAAACCCAGTTAGAAAAGGTAGACCCATTAAAGATAATGAACCTATAACTACACATATTAATGACAACGGGCTTGATCATTTTAAGTTTCCGCTTTTTCTAAAATCTTGCTCATCTGATAATGAATGAATTAGAGATCCTGCACTTAAAAATAAGAGAGCCTTAAAAAAAGCATGGTTAAACAAGTGAAACAAACTTAGTGAGAACTCACCTATACCACACACTAATGCCATGTAACCCAGTTGACTACATGTTGAATAAGCAATGACTTTCTTAAAGTCGTTTTGTAGTAAACCTACAGATGCGGCGAATAACGCTGTTAAACTTCCCAACAATAAAATAACTGAAGTGGAAACGGAGTAATAATTAAAGATATTTGAAATCCTGATAATAAGAAATATTCCTGCTGTGACCATTGTAGCAGCGTGAATAAGAGCCGATACCGGGGTCGGTCCTTCCATGGCATCAGGAAGTCAACTGTGTAACCCAAATTGAGCGGATTTACCAGCGGCTGCTATAATAAAACAAATTGATGATAGTAAGCATAAATTATAAGAGTTATTACTGAAGGAATTTATATCGTTAAAAGATAACGATCCAATATAAAATCATATAATCAAAGACCCCATTATAAATCCTAAATCCCCAAATCTATTAACCAATATTGCTTTCAGGGCTGATTTGACCGCCGAGTTTCTAGTATATCAATAACTTACTAATAAGTAAGAACAAAGTCCCACTCCTTCTCAGCCTATAAATAGTTGAACTAGATTAGAGCTTGATACCAGAATTAACATTAAAAATGTAAAAAATGATAAATAAGAAAGGAATCTGGGAAGGTGGGGATCTCCTTCCATATAGAATCTCGAATAATAGTGAACTAAACTCGATATGGAATTTACAACAACAATCATTATTGCCGTTAGGTTATCATTAATAAAAATAAAGTCCATTGATATAATTCCCACATAGATTCAATTTCAAGAAAATAAGTCAGTAGAGAGTCCCATTATTACAACCTGATAGAAGTTAAGTAAAGATAGAACTAAAATAGAACCCATCAAGGAGCTAGAAACGATCTCAGAACCTGAGATCCCTATTTTTCTTGAAAAATTAATATTAATGAAAAAGCTACTCAAAGTTAAAAGTAAAATTAATATAAGCATTTAATAAAAATTAAAGCTCCCACCATAGGGATCAATAATATAATCCCGCAACCTAATACGAAAAAGCTGAAATTATTGAAAAAGAAAACCCCAATTTCTGATAAATCAGATAGTGATTTATAATTTATTTCATCTACTTTTGAAAAATTTAAAGTAGAATATTCAGAAGTGAAATATAAGACAAGACAAAAGATTAGAACCAAAGGGATTAAATTTACAGAGACTATTGATTCTCCTAAGTTAATTAAATCTACCATCATTACTGAAAATATAAACATTATAGCAATAGCACCAACATATATTATCATGACAATAACAGCAATTGAATATAAACCCAAAATCATTAAAAAAACTGAGGTAGTAATAAAAGATGACGTTAATCAAAACACACTATGAATTAAGTTTAATGACAGTAAACACATTACCACTGAAATTAAAATCAAAATTAAGTTTACAAACATAGAAATCTCCATAATAATTTAAATAATCGCAACAATTATATTAAGAATATCTGTGACAAGGACTTTAGTAAAACTAAAAGTTAATATACCGATCACTCATGTTAATAAACATAAAGTAGATAAGACAAAAAACTCCTTTTTTATAACATCTCTAGAAAATAATAAAGAGACATTAAGGGTCCCGAAGAATAATATATTAAATAAATTCACTGAATACACAGCCCCTAAAATTATACTTGTTAATATAAACAAAGTTAAAAAAAATCCTATTACAGTTTGTAAGGAAGACTTAAACGCTAACAATTCTCCTCAGAAGTTAAGTGATCCAGGTATCGAAATATTAGCTAATGTCAATATTAGAAATAATGAACATAGAATAGGCATCGAAACTAACAAACCTTTGTATACTCTAATCACTCTTGAATGAAACCTATCATATACAACTGTTGCTGCGATAAATAGGCCGGAACTAACAAATCCATGAGCTATCATTAGTATTACTGATGCCAATAGGCCATCAATAGAGTTGGAGAATAACCCTAAAGTAACAAAACCCATATGCGAAACTGAGGAATAAGCGATTAATCTTTTTACATCAGTTTGCTTTATAGTTAAAATGCTTGCATATACAATACTAACAATACTTAAGGTAAGGATTAGAGGAACTAAATATAGAGTCCCTTCTCCTAAAAGCGGTAAGCTGAATCTTAAGAATCCGTAACCTCCTAGTTTCAGTAAAATTCCGGCGAGTAAGACTGATCCAGATACGGGAGCCTCAACATGAGCTTGCGGGAGTCATATATGAACGGGGAACATTGGAATTTTAATAGCTAAACTCAAAAAAAAAGATACGAAAATTCATATTTGGTACTCTGAGCTGTTAGATACTAATAAGTAGAAAGATGTGCAGCCGCACTCATAATATATTTTGAAAATACTTATGAACATAAATAAAGAACCAAATAAAGTATAGAAGAAAAAGTAATATGAAGCTCTAAACCTTTGGTTTCTTGCTCCTCAAACGGAAATCACCAAAAATATAGGAATCAGAATAACTTCGAAAAATACGTAAAACAGTAATAGATCCATTGACAGAAATACTCCGATTAAAAATAAATTAGTTAATCCCAAGCAAATTAAAAATTCCTTCTTAAGAAATACTATAGTTTTTCAACTAATTATATTACAAATAATTATAAGAAAATTTGATAGAAGAATGAAATATAAAGATATATTATCAGCAGAGAAAAAAACTGGTCCTCAGTAAACAATTTTTTCACCTTTCAAGTGTCAGAATAAGTTGGTCCCTAAACTATTTGATAATTCAATAAAAGACGAACTAAATATCATGAAACTATACACCAAAACTAAACACGATCACATTAACGATATAATATTCAAATACTTTGAATTTCTATTACATACAATCATATTAATAATCCCTAAAACAGGAAATATAAATAAAAAATAAATTAGCATTTATTGATAATACTTTTAACTATATTTTTAATATTATCTAAATTAATATCTCTTTTTTTAGAAGAAACAAGAAAATTAATAGGTAAGGGTTTGTTAAAAAAGCTATAAACAAATATTAAAAATACACTTATTAGAACAACAGAAAATAAAATAAAAGGAAAATAGGAAAATGAATCTAGTTGAGGCATTTATATACACCCTCCCGTGTCCGGGTGTGAAGTTTAGTTAGAATTAAATAAACCAATTTAAACAAAAAACTAAAACTATAAAAAATAGACTACAAGGAAGGAAGGACTTCCATATTAAGTGCATAAGTTGATCATATCTAAATCTGGGGAAAGAAGTTCTAACCCAAACAAAAAACATAATAAAGAAGCTCGCCTTTAAACCTAGAATTATATTAAGAGATAAATATCAAGATCAACCTCCAATGAATAATAAAGAAAATATAAAACCTGTAAATATTATATGAGCATATTCCGCTAGAAAAAATAAAGCAAAGGTCATTCCAGGATACTCAATATTGAATCCAGAGACTAATTCTGACTCCCCTTCGGTTAAGTCAAACGGAGCTCTATTTGTTTCGGCTATTCCCGATATTAGATACATAAAACCTGCTGGTAATAAGGCTAAAACAAAGAAGTTAAGATTATTTTGAGAATTATTAATTATATTAAAATCAAATGAAGAAGAAAGGATTATTATGGTCATCAAAATTAAACCAAGAGAGACTTCATAACTAATCATCTGGGCAGTTGCTCTTAAAGCTCCTAAGAATGCATATTTAGAATTACTTCCTCACCCGGACATTAATATTGCGTATACTCCAATAGAACCGAAGGCTAACACTATTAAGAGTCCTAGGTAGAAGTCTATAATGAATTGTTGTTTTCCTAGAGGGAGAATAACTCAAACTATCAATCCTAAAATCAAAGCTAGAACCGGAGAAAATATATAAATTACAAGACTAACATGATTCGGAACTATTGTTTCTTTCATGAACAATTTTGCCCCGTCAGCTAGAGGCTGCAATAAACCATATATACCAACTATGTTGGGTCCTTTCCTGTTCTGGGAATAACCAAGAAATTTTCTCTCTGCTAAAGTAAGATAAGCCACCCCAATTAGAACTGGAACGATGACAACCAATATTTTTACAATTTCTACAATAAAATTAGATAAATTATTAATGATCATTTATAACTTTAAACTTATTATGTTCTTAGGGGATATAGAGCCTCTCAGCTTATAAAAAAAAACTATTATAGTCAATCCTATTGCTGATTCGGATGCTGCTATAACAGTTATTAAAATTGAAATTATCAGTGAGAACAAATTTAAATTTATATAAATTGATATAGAAAAATTTAACAATAGACAAAGTAACAAAATTTCGAAACATATCAATATTTGGATCAAATTGGACCTATTTATTATGAGTCCATAAATACCTAAAATAAAAATAAAATTAACTAAAAAAAAACTTCATAAAATCATTTATAAAAATTTGCGAAAAATAGAACAAAGGATTTGGATTAATAATAATTAGTAAAGTCAACAACCAATTTATTACTAAGAACGAATTTATTTTAATAAAATTATAATCCACAAAACCTATATTTTCTCAAGCAAGATAGAAATTTTTTGTTTCCGAAATGTTAATTTTAAATAACCTTAAATAATAAAAAGATGAGATCATAACCGATAATACGGTTAACATAATTATAAAAATCATATTGTTTTCTTTGAATAAGTTTACTATAACCGATCATTTTACTAGGAAACCTGAAAGAGGAGGAAAACCTAATCATGATAATATAAAAGTTAACATAATGACTGAAATAAACCTATTGTAGTAAAAAAAATTAGATCACTGAATTATCAAGTTAGAATTCGTTTTGTAAAATAGTATTAACAGTACCCCTAGTGATGAAAACAAGTATACTAGAAGATACATAAAACTTAAAGATACGAAAAAAGTACTATTGAGAGAAAAAGCTAAGAATACAAAACCGAGGTGACCGATTCCGCTATATGCAATAAGGGTTTTTAAATTTATTTGATTTAACCCCCCAATTGCAGCAACTATTATAGAGAAAATACTAATGAGAAACAACATGTTATTAAACAGTGAAATGTTTACTATCACTATGCATAGTGATAGTTTAGGGATAACAGATAAGCACGCGATTCCCGCTATGCTCAATCCCTGGTAGATTTCTGGTGCTCATATATGGAAGGGCGTAAGAGCCAGTTTTAATATAAATGGGAATATAATTAGTAGTAAAAAATAGTTTGATGATTCCCACACATTTATAAAACTAAGGATCAAAGTGTCAGATGATAACAAAACATTATATACTCCCAATAACAGGACTATGCTAGAAATTGCAGATACGAAAAAATATTTAAGGATAGCCTCAATATTTTCAATTTTATTTTTATTATCATAAAATAAAATTAATATTAGACTGAATGATTGACACTCTAAACTTAGCCATATAGATACCAAGTGTGTGGAATTAATTAATCATAAAGAACTAAATATAAAAATAAAATATAGGATTAAATTCTGAATTTCCGATTCCCTTAGAAAATTTAAAATAATCAAAGATATGATCACTATTATGTTAACCTTTACATCTAAATAATCACTATTTAGAAAAATTAATATTAAAATTAGGGGGCTAACAATATTTTTTCAATTAAATAGTAAATAGGATATAGAACTTAATAATATTATATAAACCATAAGAATTTATTAACTCCCTCATCAATAGATGCAAACAAATAAAAACAATCAAACGACATCTACAAAATGTCAATATCAAGCAGATGCTTCAAATCCAAAGTGGTGATTAAATGTAAAATGAAAGTTAGTTAATCTAAATCAACTTACCAATAAAAAAATTGTCCCTATAAGAACATGAAGACCATGGAAACCCGTAGCGACAAAGAAAGTTGATCCAAATGAACTGTCGCTTAAAGCAAAAGGACAGTTAATATACTCAATTGCTTGGACCAAAGTAAAGAATGCCCCTAAAAATATAGTAATTCCTAGTGAGTTAATCGCTTCTTTTCTGTTGTCCGATACTATAGAGTGGTGTGCTCATGTAACGGTAGCTCCCGAACCTAATAAAATAGCCGTATTTAATAAGGGAACAGCAAATGGGTTAACAGCTTCTATGCCCATAGGAGGTCAAGAACAACCTAACTCAATAGAGGGTGAAAGGGAAGAATGAAAAAAAGCCCAAAAGAAACTAAAAAAAAAACAAACTTCTGATAAAATAAACATAATCATCCCTAATTTAAGACCTTTTTGAACTTTTAGTGAATGGAGTCCCTGAAAAGTTGCCTCCCTGGTAATATCTCTAAACCATACAAACATTGATGAAAAAAGCATTAATAAACCTAATATTAACAGAAACATATAACTATAGTGAAAATAAATCACTCCCCCTAGTGTGGTCATAAAAGCTCCTCACGATAAAGTGTAAGGTCAAGGTGAATAATCAACTAAATGAAATGGGTGATAATTTTTTGACATTTATTTCTTAATGTAAATGATATCCCTCTGATATATAGATTGTGGTTAGTAAACAAAAAACATAAGCTTGAATAAAAGCTACAGCTAGTTCCAGTACTATTACGAAAATTAAGATTGACCCCGGTATAATAGTTGCTAGAGCTCAGCTTGATAGAAGAATCTTAAATCCAAAACTAGAAATTATTGCTAGAAGTAGATGACCTGCGGTTATATTAGCAGCTAAACGTACCCCTAAGGAAATAATTTTAGCTATATGACTTACAGTCTCAATTAAAACTAGAGCAGGAGCTAAGCCTATAGGGGCACCCAAAGGAGTGAATATCGAAAAGAATTTATCTGAATAATTAAAAATTGTATAAATAGTTGCACCCACGACTATTGAAAACGATAATCCCATCGTTATAGATATATGGACTGTTGGTGAAAAAACATAGGGAAATAAACCTAGAATGTTTAACATAAGAATAAAAGTAAAGAGTGAAAATATAAAAGTTAAATATCCTTTAGAGAAATCTTTGGCTCCTACTAGGGTCTTAACCTCGTTTTTAAATTGACTAAAAAATAAGTTGGAAATTATAGACCACGGACTTAGTAACAAACTAAACGAAGTTTTAGTAACATAAAATAAGGTGAATGATAAAATAAAAACAATTAACAAGTTTGAAATTATTATTAAATTTGATGATAATATTAAAAAAAACTGATCAAAATATGAAATCATTTATTAAATAAAATTTTGTTTTCAATAATTCCTATTATAGGAATTATTAATATAAAATAACTAAAGTAAATCAAACTAGAGATTCTACTTAGGGTAACATAAGGATCCTCTACAGGTTTGGCCCCCAATCAGGTTAGAAATAAAAAATTTGATATAAATACCCAGAAAAATACTCTGGCCATAGGTCTAAACGTAAGGGATTTTATTTTACTTGTATGTACAAAAGGTAATGACAATACTATTACTAAGCTAGCAACTAAGGCCAGTAGACCTCCTAACTTATTAGGAATGGCCCTTAATATTGCATATGCAAACAAAAAATATCACTCAGGAACTATGTGGATTGGAGTCACTAGCGGGTTTGATGATATAAAATTTTCGGCATCTCCTAAATAATTAGGGTAAAAAAACACAAAAAAACTAAAGATCAATCCTAATAAAAAGAATCCGTAAAAATCTTTGATAATGAAATATGGATGAAAGGAAACCTTATCCGAATTATTACCTGTTCCGTTAGGATTATTGGATCCTTCTTCGTGTAGTATAATTAAGTGGACTATCACAAGAGCTGCTATTATAAATGGAAATAGATAATGGAAAGAGTAAAATCTTGTCAAAGTTGCTTGACCTACTGAGAAACCTCCTCATAACCAGAAGACTATTGAATCCCCTATATAAGGAATAGCAGAAAAGAAATTGGTTATTACCGTAGCCCCTCAGAAAGACATTTGTCCTCAAGGTAAAACATAACCTAAAAAGGCAGTAGCCATCATTAATACAAATAAAATCAAACCAGAAGATCAAAGTCTAGTTCTCAAGTAACTTCCGTAATAGAAGCCTCTGGCTATATGAAAATATACACACATAAAAAACATAGAGGCTCCATTAGCGTGAATCATTCTAATTATTCACCCATAGTTTACATCCCTCATTATGTGAACAACGCTTTTAAAAGCAATTTCAGCGTCGGAACAATAATGCATAGCTAAGAATATTCCCGTAACTATTTGAATTACTAGACACAAACCTAACAAAGAGCCGAAATTTCACATATATGATAGACCAACAGGGGAAGGGAGATTTATAACTAAATCATTTACAATAGATAATAAGGAATTAGATTTTCTAATTGGCATTTAATTTTGTTTAACAATGTAAATTTCAGGAATCTCATTATGGGAGTGAAATAAAGGTGGACTAGATAATGTCCACTCTATAGAAGGTTTCACAGGCAAATCAATTGTTCAAGACTCGAAATATTCTTCTCTCTCAAAGCCCTCGAAAATTACATAAAGGAAAATAACGGTTGCGATAACTGATATTAGTGATCCTAGTGAACTAACTAGGTTTCATTGAAAAAGTGCATCCGGGTAGTCAGCGATTCTCCTTGGCATTCCTGATAGACCCAGGAAGTGTTGAGGAAAGAAAGTTAAGTTTACACCTAAGAACATAGTTCAAAAATGAAGTTTTCCATAAAATTCATTATAGGAAAATCCTGTCATTTTTCCAAACCAAAAGTAGAAACCGGCAAATACTCCGAAAACAGCTCCCATAGATAACACATAGTGAAAATGAGCGACTACATAATAAGTATCATGAAGGACAATATCCAAGGATCCGTTACTTAGAACAACTCCTGTTAGTCCTCCTACGGTAAATAAAAATATAAACCCTAAACTTCATAACATAGGAGTTGAGTAACTTATTAGACCTCCTCACATAGTAGCTACCCAAGAAAATATTTTTATCCCGGTAGGAACAGCTATAATCATGGTTGCACTAGTAAAGTATGCCCTTGTGTCAACGTCCATTCCAACTGTATACATATGATGAGCTCAGACAATAAATCCAAGTAGTCCAATTGAAAGCATAGCATAAACCATACCCAGATAACCGAAAATTCTGGATTTTCCTGAGAAGATAGGGATAATTTGAGATACTATTCCGAAAGCGGGGATTATAAGTATATATACTTCGGGATGACCAAAGAATCAAAATAAATGTTGATATAATATTGGATCTCCTCCTCCCGCTGGATCAAAGAACGTGGTGTTGAAATTTCTATCTGTTAACAACATAGTTATAGCGCCAGCTAATACAGGTAAGGATAGTAAAAGGAGAATTACTGTTATAAATACAGCCCAAACAAATAAGGGTAAGTTAGCCCAAGTCATATTAGGTGCCCTCATGTTTATAACAGTTACTATAAAGTTTATTGCTCCCATTATTGAACTAGCACCAGCTAAATGAAGAGAAAATATAGCCATATCTACTGATGGTCCAGAATGAGCTATTCCTGCTGATAAAGGAGGATAAACAGTTCACCCAGTTCCTGCTCCAGTTCCACTTAATGAAGACCCTAGAAGTAAGAATAAAGCCGGAGGTAGTAATCAAAAGCTTAAATTGTTCATTCTAGGAAAAGCCATATCAGGGGCACCAATTAACAAAGGTAAAAATCAATTTCCAAATCCTCCAATCAAAACAGGCATAACCATAAAAAAAATCATTATAAGAGCATGAGCCGTTACAATAACGTTATACACTTGGTCATCTCCTATCATAGAACCTGGATTAGAAAGTTCTAATCTTATTAAGACAGAAAGAGCTGTCCCAAGCATTCCTCCCATTCCTCCAAATAATAAATATAAGGTTCCTATATCTTTGTGAGATGTTGAAAATAATCATCTTATATTAAAATTACTTAAATAGTTTTTAGACAATTATTTATTTCTTTTAAAGGAATTGAACCTTTTCTTTAAGATTATGAGCCTTAAGTGCTTCCATTACACTAAAAAGACAAAAGCAACTTCCGATACTTTTACTATGCTACGACTTTCATTGTATCAAATTAATTTTATAATGGTGACGGACAATTAGTACCTATTAAATAATAAAATTTTTTAAGGCTTGTTCATCCTTAAATACTATTGAGTACTATTTCTTTTTATTAATTCTATTTAATTTCATAATTTTTAATTATTGTAACACATGAGATCCTTAAATTTTAATGCCGTGCTACCTCACTTAATTCTAAAAAGAAACTAGTGTAAATAATAATACTTTAGAGGGCCATGCAGCAATTGTAGATCCAATTTAAGTAAGATTTTTTGTGGATTATCAAATTAAATCACAGGTTCCCCCAACGAGATTTAAAACGGTCTTATAGTTTAATTTTTAGTCTTGCGACAGTAGTAATCATTAATTAGATTAAAGATTAAAATACTAGGGTATCTAATCCTATTTTTTTTTACTCTTTGGTACTTGATAATTTATAAAAAATTTTTTAAAGTTAGAAATTTAATATTTTATAGAATTTTACTTCTTATAAAAAGGTTTAGTTTTATTTAAATAATTTTCGAAGTACATCATTAATTTCTATTAAAATTAGATTAGTTATTACTTAACTAACGTTTTACCACGTCTGCTGGCACGTTGATTAGACGAATCTATGTTGAAATCCTTTATCAAGTTTTAGCTTATTGTAAAAAAGTTTATTACTGCTGAAATTAGGACTTTTTCAGTTCTTACCTGAAAAAATTTAAAAATTTTTAGTGAATAACTCTTTTTTATAGAAGATTACTTAATTTTAAACAACTTTCTTGAGTTTTTACTCAGTTATACACTTAAGTTGGCATGTATATTTATATCAATATATTTTAAAATTACCAATAAATATAAACAGGATTAGATGGATTTGAACCATCAAGTTCCAGATTTGAAGTCTGGTATATTTTCTTAATATTATAATCCTAAACACAAGAGGTTTTTAGTGATTTTAATTTTGGAAAATTATTTTAAATTCCTTTCGTACTATTAAATTATAAATTTTTTATTAAAGATAGAAACCCTCCTGTCTTACGACGGAGTGAACTCAAATCATGTAAGATTTTAATGGATGAACAATCCAACCTTTGAAAACTTCTGCATTTTCGGGGTATCTCAATTCAACATCGAGGTCGCAAACCTAAAAATTAATTTCATCTCTATTTTTAGATAACGCTGTTATCCCCAAAGTACCTTTTATTAATTAATGATTTTTTCTGAAAAAGAGGTCAAATTATCATTTTTAATAATGTTAAAATATTAATTTAAACAAAAACAATAAATTATAATTTAATATAATCAAAGTTATCTCTTCGTTCATTATTTTAGAAGATTGCCGCCCCAGCTAAACTACCAAAATTTATTAAAGTTTTCATTAATTAATTTTTGAATTCAATAAATTTTATAGTAAAGGTTTATGGGGTCTTCTCGTCTGTTAATTCGGCTACAGTATCTTGACTGTATATCTAAATTTTAATCTTTGAAAATTTGAGACAAATATAAAATCGTTTCACCATTCCTACTAGACATCAATTAAATGCCAACTGATTATGCTACATTACCACCCTCACGCTAAGGCGTGTGTTTAAAAATATTTTAAGTTTATATATTTCCACTGACCAGATCCCATCAAAAATTTATTTTGACTATGTTTTTGTTAAACAGTCGTTTTATTTTTTTGCCGAGTTCCTTAAAATTCTTTAAAAGAGATTATATTATAAACTAAACTATTGTGTCTACCTGTATATTTTGCTAATAGAATAAAATATTAATTTATATTTTGATATTCATTCTTATATTATTAGTTAACAATAAAGTTATCAGTTAGATACTAAATTTAAAACATCAATCTTTTTTTTTAATTTAATTTTATTTATTTTTACTTATGAATTTTAACGTTTACTTAAAAAAAGGGCTGATTGTAAGCCTAATCCTAAATATGATTAATAAAAAATCGAGACTTTAGTTTCTAATTAAATTTTTAGTAGGATTTTTATCTTATCATAAAGAACCTGAAAAAACAATAGAGTTTTTCTATACTTAAATATATTTCTCTAACAACCAGCTATTTCCATTTTCGATAAATGTTTCGTTGCTATGAAAAAGTCTTTGAGTAATTTTTCAACAGTACATATAATTTCTTTAACTTTTTCGTAGATCAAATGGTTTCGGGTTTAATATACTATAAATTATCGTTTCGCAGATTTATTTATTTATAAGATCCTTATACAAAAGGAAACTGTCTAACACTTTATCATTTATTAATTTGTTTTCCTTTACAGTACTAATTAGTAAACCTTCTTTTTTATGAAAATAACTAAAGTTTAACAACAAAATAGATTTCAATCATATTTACTATCAGTTTTTTTTTTTTAATAAAATATTTTTTTTTAATAATATAAATCAAAATCTTGAACTAATAAATTAATTTTATTAAAGGTTTCTTATTTTTAAATATAGTTTATAAACTTTTAATCAGAAAAAGATAAGATTCATTTAGCAAATAGATCTATAGAAACACTTTCTACCATAATAGGCATATATGAATGTTCTGATCCGCAAATTTCTGAACACCCTCCAGCAAATATACCTGGCCTATTACTGATAAAGGATGTTTGATTCAACCTCCCTGGCATAGCATCAACTTTTACACCTAAAGTAGGTACGGCCCAAGCGTGGATTACATCATTAGAAGTGGCTAAAACTTTAACGTTTGAGTTAACAGGAACTACTACCCTGTTATCCACCTCTCTTAAACGAATATCTCCTTCGTTTAGATCCCCTGATGTTACTAAGTAGGATTGATAATCTATCTCGTAGTCCTCGAAATCTCCGTACTCATAAGACCAGTATCACTGATTTCCTATTGCCTTAAATGTTAATGACGGCTCGACAACGTCGTCCATTTGGTAAAGAAGATGTAAAGAAGGGAATGCTATGAAAAGTAATATTACAGCGGGAACTATAGTTCATATTAATTCTAGAATTGGGTGATCAACCAGATTTCTTACATATATAACATTAATCAAAGATTGAACCATCACTCAAGACACTGCAAATAAAATCATTATGAGTATACACATAATATAGTTATGAAAATTATTAATTACATAATTTATATAGGATGCGGAATCTTGACCCATTAATTGAAAAGGTTCCATTATATCGAAGTTTTTCATTCTCCTAGAGAATAATGTTAATGTTCTTTGTATTTGTTATCTAAATCCTAAATTTAAATAAAATTCCGATGATAAATTCTCTTAAAGAGAGTTTTCTTTTGCTCCTTTATGGTCGTAGTTATCCTAATCT
>Ga0163179_10001915_pt1 | contig 14623 bp, 21 predicted proteins | sample AtlANTMetagenome_FD_109643 | JGI IMG/M metagenome (GOLD analysis project Ga0163179, IMG submission 109643) | Marine eukaryotic phytoplankton communities from the Atlantic Ocean - Atlantic ANT 2 Metagenome | ecosystem: Environmental > Aquatic > Marine > Oceanic | place: North Atlantic Ocean...
AGCAGCTATCTGCAGAAAAGTTGCACAGGTTCCAGACGTTGGAGGCCCAGTGGAGGTATGGGGAGACGGGGAACAGACCCGTTCCTTCTTATACATCGATGAGTGTATTGAAGCAACGAGGAGACTCATGGACTCCAACTTCCTTGGACCAGTAAACATTGGTTCGGAAGAGATGGTTACCATCAATGAACTCGTAAATATTACATCAAAGGTAGCAGGTAAGGCAGTATCAAGAAGACATGAACTGAATGCTCCTCTTGGTGTTCGTGGTCGTAACTCAAACAATGATCTTGTAAGAGAGAAGTTGGGATGGGATTATGAGCAGTCACTTGAAGAAGGTATTCGCAAGACCTATGAGTGGATTCAAGAACAAGTCCAATCTCGTAAAATACGTACAAAAGAATTAGTTACTAATTAGATTATGATTACAGTTGTTATGCCATGTGCAGGTGAGGGAACTAGATTAGCACTCCCTTACCCTAAAGAAATATTTTCTATTGAGAAACATAAGTCTCTCATAGACTATACTTTTGATTTGTTTGCAGATTATGGAAGGAATGATGTTCAGTTCGTGATTACGATGACTGAAGATAAAACCGATCTTGTAAAGTACCTTAGTAAGTATAAGCATAGGTTTAATATATCATTTACTTTTTTTGATCCTAGTGAAACAGAATATACTGGATCACTTAAGAGTGCAAAACATTTGTTTGGAGAAAAGAATATTGTTCTTCTACCAGATACTTATCTTAGATTAAAAGAATCTGATGATATTATTGATCTTGTCAATAATAGTTTAAATGAAACTGGATTTACTTTCTTCTTTAAACGTGAGAAATCTGAATTAATGTTGAGTACCAAGGGAGCACTTATTGTTTCTGATGATAATGTGATTGTTGATTATGAGGATAAACCTCAAGAAAATGTTGGTAGATTTAATGCATTCTGGACTTCTTTTGCTTTTAGAAAAAGAGTTTTTGATAGTTGTATAGAATTTATGGAAAAGTCTACTCTTAATCATAAACTTTTAGTTGATGAAATCAAACATACTCCAATATATAATTCTAAAGCAATTGAGGTAGATGAATATATTGATCTAGGAACATGGGATCAGATATATAAATTTTTAGATATGAGGTATGGATAAAAGGATAATAGTTGATTGTGATGGTGTTCTTTTAGACTGGTGTTATGCATTTGATGTTTGGATGTCCGAACAAGGATATAATAAAATACCAAACAGACAATCATCTTATGACCAATCTTATCGTTATAGAATATCAAAAGAACAAGCTAATAGACAAATAAGAAATTTTAATGAGTCTGGATGTGTTGGGTTTATACCTGCATATAAGGACTCTGTTGAGTATGTAAATAAGTTATACAATAATGGTTGGAGGTTTGAGGTTGTAAGTTGTCTTGATAAAGACAAGTATGCACAAGGATTAAGAGAGAAAAATCTATTACATTTGTTTGGAAATATATTTGATTTTATTGACTGTAGTTTGGATTATACATATGGAAAGTATGATTATCTTTTTCAACGATATAATGGAAAGAATCATTACTGGATTGAAGACTCTATAAGTCATGCTAATTCTGGTAAAGAAATAGGACTTAAAAGTGTTATAATGGATCATGAATATAACAAAGAGTGGAAAGGACTCCGAGTTAAAAATTGGAAAGATGTTTATTGGATGGTGACTAATGACGACCCCACACATTGAAGCAAAGAATGGTTTTTATGCTGATACAGTATTGATGCCAGGTGATCCATTAAGAGCAAAATGGATTGCAGAAAATTTTTTAGAAGACGCTATCAAAGTAAACTCAGTAAGAAATTGCTTTGGTTACACTGGTACATATAAAGGAAAGAAAGTTTCTGTCCAAGCTAGTGGGATGGGACATGCTAGTTTAGGAATTTATGCTCATGAACTCTATAATTTTTATAATGTAAAACGTATCATACGTGTTGGAACATGCGGAGGAATATCAAAAGATGTAAAAGTTGGTGATATAGTTGTTGCTATGACTGCATTTACAGATAGTTCTGTGAGTGATAATATAGTTCCTGGTTTTAGATTCTCTGCTTGTTGTAATTTTGATCTCCTACAAAGAGTTACAAGTGAATTTAAAAATGCTCATGTAGGAGCAATTTGTTCTAATGATTACTTCTATCAACCAGATCAAAATTGGTGGAAACCCCTTCAGAATGTTGGGGTACTTGCTGTTGACATGGAGACTGCAATGTTATATACTATTGCTATGAGATTTGGTAAATCTGCTATCACTGTGGATCAAGTATCCGATCATCTTTCTGGTGGTCATGAGTACTCTTCTCAAGAAAGAGAAACTGGTTTAGACCAATTGATGAAAGGAGTTTTACAATGTTTATAATACCATGTAAGTATGTTGAGGGATCACATCATCCATCGATGCCTCAATATACATTCATGCCATCAACATTACCAAGTGTTATAACCAATATTAATTTTCATAGACCTGCTGATAAGATAGTTATTGTTGATTCTTTTTCAGATGATGATTCTTATTTAAAAGAAGTTGAAAAGTTTCCTAATGTTCATATCTTTGAAGAAAAGAATAAGGATTATCCACCAGGAGCATTCTTTAAAGTATTGAATAAGTTTAGAGATGAAAAGTTTTATACACTTATTCATGACTCTACTAATTTAAAATCTAGTTTGGATGATTACTTAGATAACGGAGAACAATTCTATTCATTCTTTAAAGGTAACTTAGAAGGTTTGGGTGTTCTCATGGGTACAAGTCGTGTAGGGCATGTTAATTATGACTATACTTCTTATACTAATCAGATGTTTAAGGATACTGGATATGTATTCCAAGATTTTGGTAGTATGATTCCTTGTCATCATTTTGTAGTTAAGAATAAATTAGCTAATAAAATACTTGATACTGGTATTGCAAATAATATTTTTGTTGAACACAAGACACAAGATAATTGTTGGCAATATATATTTGGAATGTTATTCGCACAGGAAGGATATCCTGCTGATAAGTATTATATTGCTGCTCCTGATTATGCCAAAAATCGTGTAGGCAGTCCTGAAGAAGTTCAGAATGAATACTTTGAAAAAATCTACATTAACCGTGCTTAAAGTTATGTCTCAAAAAAAAGTTTTGATCTTAGGATCAAGTGGACAAATAGGTGCTTACCTTACTGAGTATCTTAAGAAGAAAAATTATGATGTTAGAGAGTTTGATGTCATTAATGGTGAACATCAGGATATGAGAAACATTCCTAATCCTGAGTTGCATCGAAATATAATGACTGCTGACTTTGTATTCTTTCTTGCATTTGATGTTGGTGGTTCAAGATACCTTAAGAAGTATCAACATACATTTGACTTTGTGAATAATAATACAAGACTTATGGCAAATGTTTTTGGTCTTCTTGATAAGTATAAGAAACCATTTGTATTTGCATCATCTCAGATGAGTAACATGAGTCATTCTCCATATGGAACTCTTAAACGAGTTGGTGAACTTTATACTCAGACACTTAACGGATTGACTGTTAAGTTCTGGAATGTGTATGGTATAGAAAAGGATATGGAAAAGGCACATGTTATTACTGACTTTATCCGTAAGGGATTTAATGAAGGATCATTTGAAATGATGACTGATGGTACAGAAGAAAGACAATTTTTATATGCAGAAGACTGTTGTGAAGGTTTAGAAGCAGTAATGAATAATTATAATGATATCAAACCAACAGATCCACTTCATATAACATCTTTTAATTCTACTACTATTAAAGATATCGCTTCTATTATTGTTGGTCAATTCCATACTATTGATATGTTAGATGTTGAGATTAAACCAGGTCTAGCAAAAGATAGTGTACAGATGGATAAGAGAAATGAGGCTGATACTTATATTAGTAAGTGGTGGATGCCAAAGACTAGCATAACAGAGGGAATCTCTAAAGTATTTGAGGAGATGAAGAATGATAGGATTTAATCATCTTGGCAATCTAGGAAGATTGGGAAATCAGATGTTTGAATTTGCTGCTCTTAGAGGGATAGCATCTGAGCATGGTTATGATATTTGTATTCCTCCATCAGATCATCAAGGCATTGAGAATTATAGTCTTCATGAATGCTTTAAGTTAGATCACATTCCAACAGGATTCATAAAAGATGAGAATTATTCTTTAGAGCAAACATTTCATTTTAATAATAATTTGTTTGCTACATGTAAGGATGGTACAAGTCTTTATGGATTCTTTCAGTCTTGGAGATATTTTCTTCAGATACAAGATATAATAAGAAAAGATTTTACATTTAAAGATCAGTATTTAGAACCATGTAAAGATATGATAGACTCTGTAGATGGTGATCCTATCATGTTACATGTTCGTAGAGGAGATCCAAATCTTACAGACCCTCGTGGATTCAAATGGTCTTATACACAATGTTCTTCTCAACATCCACCACAACCTCTTGAATATTATGAGAAAGCATTAAAGGCATTTCCAAAAAATCAACCAGTCATTGTATTCTCTGATTCAGTTGATTGGGTAAAGGAGCAAGATATATTTAAACCAGATAGATTTATGATATCAGAACCAGAAGATAAATATGCTGATGGTTCTTTCACACCATATGTTGATCTATGCTTGATGTCTTTGTGTTCTCATGCTATAATAGCAAATAGTTCTATGAGTTGGTGGGGTGCTTGGTTGCAAACTAATCCAGACAAGATGGTATTTGCACCGAAGATGTGGTTTGGATCAGACTACAAAGACAAAGACACTAAAGACCTTTATTATCCTGGTTGGAATTTAATATGAAGATATTTGTAACTGGATGTGCTGGACTATTGGGTTCAAACTATTCTCGCCATTTAATACAGAATGGACACGAAGTAATTGGTATTGATAATCTCTCTGGTGGTTACAAAGCTTTTGTACCTAAAGGGGAGAACTTTACTTTCATAAAATTAAACTTAGAAAGGAGGAAAAAAGTTGCTGAACTATTTCAAGAGTATAAACCAGACGTACTTTACCACTTTGCTGCGTATGCTGCAGAGGGATTATCTCCTTTTATTAGGAATTATAATTATAGAAATAATCTTATCTGTTCGACTAATTTAATTAATCCATGTATCGAACATAATACTAAGGTAATCTTTACTTCTAGTATGGCAGTCTATGGTGAACAAGAACCACCATTTACTGAAGATAAGCAACCACGACCAGAAGATCCATATGGAATAGCAAAGTATGCTGTTGAATGTGATCTTAAATTAGCACATGATCAATTCGGATTACGATATAATATTATAAGACCACATAATGTTCTAGGATTGTATCAAAATATTTGGGATAGATATAGAAATGTAATTGGTATTTTCATTCGTAGAACTCTTATTGGTGAACCATTATTGATATTTGGTGATGGAGAACAGACAAGAGCATTCTCTGATATCAAATATTATATGGAACCATTTGATTTATTGTTGACTGGTTTTGATGGAGAAACATTTAACATTGGTGCTGATAAGTATTTTACTTTAAATGAAGTTGCAGAGACAGTTCAGAAGATAGGTAAGAAGCACGGATATGATGTTGGAATTGAGTACGGTGAACCAAGGCATGAAGTAAAACATGCTTATTGTGATCACACTAAAGCCAAGAACATCTTAGGATTTAAGGATAATACTAATCTTGAAAAATTGATTGATGATATGTTTGTATGGGCAATGAAACAACCCAATAGGAAGGTAAAAGATATGGAATATGAAATCACAAAAGACATGTATGATTATTGGAAGAAATGAATAAATTTATTACTATGGCATTACATGGTGACGGTGATTCTGATCGTCACCTTATATCAATTTTTGCTATGGCATTGGCATCAAAAGGAAAGACTTATCTTGAACTAGGAGTAAGAGAAGGTCATACAACAGAACCATTATATGAAGCAGCAAGATTAAATGAAGGTCACTTATGGTCAGTAGACTTAAATAAACCAACAGAGTTTGAACCAGATAATGGACACTATACTTTTGTTGAACAGGATAGTATAAAATTTCTAGAAGAATGGCCTAAAGATAAAAAAATTGATGTTGCATTTGTAGATGATTGGCATTCATATCCACATGTTAAAAGACAATTAGAATTACTAGATGAGTTAGTAAGTCCTAGTAGTGTTATCTTATTGCATGATTTAATGTATGGTAACACAGATCCTTTTTATCATGTAGATCTTGCACATCATGAAGGACAGTGGGCATCAGGAGGCCCTTATCGTGCAGTAGCAGAATTGAATCCACAGTTCTGGGAATGGTCAACACTACCTTGGAATAATGGACTAACTATTCTTAGGAAAAAATATAGTAACAAGTATCACAGGAGGTAATTATGTTAGGAGTGAGTATTCATACAGATGCAGGTCTGGGAAATCAAATATGGAGATATGTTGTTTGTCGAGTATTGGCAGATAGACTTGGATATGATTATGGTGTCAGTCATCCTGGTTGGAGGGGCCCTTTTCTTAATATTGATTGGGGTAAAGAAGTAGATTATAATGATGATGATTTAATTAATCCTTCTGACTTTGTTCCTACAGAAAAATTTAAAACTTATTATAGAGAAGAATCTGAGAGGTTTGAGGAAGTTGATGGTGAAGTTGGTCGTGCAGATTCAAAACTATTAGATCTATCCGACGATACTTTTATTAATGGTAACTTCCAAAGAATGAGTTATGTTGAAGATTATAGAGATAAAATTTGTAGTTGGTTAACATATGATGATAAGTATAAAGTTACTGATTATTCTTCTGATGATATATGTGTAATTCAATTACGTGGTGGTGATTATGTTACTGGATCCGCAATGCTCCCTCCTGAGTTTTATCAGAATGCAATGAATCATATGAAGCAGAATAATCCTAACATCAAATTTGTTATTGTAACTGATGATAAGGCAACTGCTGAACGTATGCTTCCTGGTATAGAAGTTGTTGGATCAGCTGCATCGGATGAGAAAGATGAATATCAAAGGAATATATCTTGGTATCAATATCCTGGTGGCCCTGTTTCTCTTGACTATAGTATACTTAACACTGCAAAATATGCTATAATATCATCATCTACTTTTGCTTTCTGGCCTATATGGACAAACAATAATCTTCTTAATGTGATTGCTCCTAAGTACTGGTTTGATTGGCAACGATCAGATGGGTGGTGGAGACCACAAGATGGTATTGTTGATGATGAAAGGTGGTTGTGGTTAGATAAAGACAATAATCTTTATCAGAGTGATACATGTATTGAGGAGAGAGACACTTATGAAAATAGTTGATGTATTTCCATTCTTTAATGAGTTAGATTTATTGGACATTAGATTGAATGTTTTAGATCCTTATGTTGATTGTTTTATCATAAGTGAATCTACCAAGACATTTTCTGGGTTAGATAAACCACTTTATTATGAAGAGAATAAAAAACTTTTTAAAAAGTTTCATAAAAAAATTATCCATAATATTGTAGAGGATACTACTTCTCCAGAATTACATCCATTTGAAAGAGATGTTTTTCAGAAAGATAATATTAAAAAAGTTATCTTAGATAATGTTTCTAATGATGATGCAATTATATGGAGTGATATTGATGAAGTTCCTAATCCAAATGCAATTGAAGAACTAGATTCTTATTTTGATAAGAAGACTATATTTCACTTTGCACAAGATAACTGTATGGGATATCTCAATCTCATAGAGACTAGTGGTTCTATTACTGCAATGACTCGTGATTGGGAACCAGAAGATGTTCCAAAGTGGTTAGGTACTAAAGTTTTTAGTAAGTCCATTCTTAAAAAATATAGTATGACTGAACTTCGTAGTAAACAGGATTCAGAAAAGAATGCCAGAATATCTCCTGGTGGTTGGCATTGGAGTTATGTTGGAAGTGAAGGACTTTCTGTTGAAGAAAGAATACTTAAGAAGTTAGAATGTGCTGCTCATGTTGAATGTAATACTCCAGATATACGGAGTAATGTTTCTAGAGTTAAGGATAACAAAGATCCTATAGGAAGGGATTTTGCATCCTATAAAATTGTTGATTTGGATGAAACATATCCAAAGTATATTAGAGAGAACAAAGAAAAGTTTTCTCATCTTATTAAGGAGTAATAGAATGTCACATCAAGAACAAAAAGATTATTTTAAAACGGTTAAAGATAGATTCCCCGAAGCTTTTAAAAATAAAAAAGTTTTAGATATTGGATCATATGATTTGAATGGTACTAATGCATATCTCTTTGATGATTCAGAAGTAATTGGTTTAGATATTGCTGCTGGGCCAGGAGTTGATATTGTATGTGAAGGTCAGAAGTATGATGCTCCTGACAAATCTTATGATGTAATTGTTTCTAGTGAATGTTGGGAACACAATCCATACTATAAAGAAACCATTCAAAATGCTGTAAGAATGTTAAAGGAAGGTGGATTCTTTTTATTTGCATGTGCAACTACTGGTAGACCAGTTCATGGTTTGGGTTCACAACAGGAAGAAATGGTAAAGACTGATCCAACATGGACAGTGATGCCAAGTGCAAGGCTTGACAATTGGACTACTGAATATTATTATAATGTTACAGAAGAAGATGTTCGTGATGCAATTGATGTTGATGAGATTTTCTCTTCATATAAATTTGTTATTGAAAAGAATCACTGTGATCTTTATTTCTGGGGATTTAAAAAATGATTGAGTTACCGCAGGTAACTTTATTTGCCTTTGATAATACTCCTAAGATTGAGGAGACTATACGTGCAATGCATACAAGTATGCAAGGTATAAAGTTTGGTGCTGTCAAATTAGTAACTTCTCCTGATCAGATAAAAAAATATAGATCAGTACTAGAACCTGATGGTATAATATTAGAAGAACCAGTAATGGAAGTAAAGGATTATAATGATTACAATTATTATTGGATCTATAAGATAGGAAGTCATATTGAAACATCTCATTGTCTTTTAATACAATCAGATGGTTTTGTTATATTCCCACATCAATGGGATGATAGTTGGTTAGAGTACGATTATATTGGAGCACCTTGGCCTCTTGCCGAAGGTTGTTATCTTGATCCTTGGGAAAATCCTCAGAGGGTTGGTAACGGTGGATTCTGTTTAATGAGTAAGAAGTTACTTAGTGTTCCTGATAAGGTTGAAGTACCTTGGGAAATAAATGATAGTGATTTCTATAAGATGCCAGAAGGAGTTAGAAACTATCATGGCGATGGAAATGTATGTTGCCATAATAGACACATATATGTTGGGCAAGGATGTAAGTTTGCACCATTAGAAGTAGCAGTTAAATTTTCTCAAGAAACAAGATTACCAGAATGTGATGGTATCACACCATTTGGATTTCATTACCACTTACCAACAGGAGTTGAATTAACATGATTGGAATTGTTGGTAATGGTTTTGTTGGTAATGCTGTTTATCAGAACTTAAGAGATAAAGTAACCTGCAGAGTTTATGACTTAGATAAAAATAGATCTTTTAATACTTTAGAAGAAGTTATTCAACAGGATTACATATTTGTATGTCTGCCTACTCCTATGAAAGAAGATGGTAGTTGTGATCTTTCTATTCTTGATAAGTTTTTTGAGGAACTATATTGGGATCATTCTGACATAGAAGGAACATTCATAATTAAATCTACAGTTCCTGTTGGAACTACTAGAAAGTATACAGATAAGTATAATGTTATTCACAATCCAGAGTTTCTTACTGCAAGGAATGCTACGATTGATTTTGCAAATTCGGAAAGGAATGTTATTGGTGGTGATGAAGAAATATGTAAAGACTTTGCTAAGTTCTTTGAAAAACATTTTCCTAATATTCCAAGTATTATTGTTTCATCAGATGAGAGTGAGACTATTAAATATTTTTCTAATACATTTTTAGCATATAAAGTTGCATACTTTAATAAATTATATGACTTTTGTGGACAACTTGGTATGAAATATGATAAAGTATGTGAAGGAATTACTTCAGATAGCAGGATAGGTAAATCTCACACTCAGGTTCCTGGAATAGATAATGACAGAGGATTTGGTGGAACGTGTTTCCCTAAAGATCTGAATTCATTGATTACACAAATGGAATCTTATGGAGTTAATGCTGACATGCTAAAAGAAGTATGGAAGTACAATGAAGAAATTAGAACAATTATTGATTGGTCGGTAACATGAACACTGTTGAAAATTTACAATCACAAAGTCTCAGATCTCATGAGAAAAAGAATAAGGTATATTGTTTTGATTTAGATCATACATTATGTCATCTTGAGAGAGGAGAAGATGGAAGGTGGAAATACTTTGAAGCAATTCCATGTCAGTCTAGGATTGATATGGTTAATAAATTGTGGGAAGAAGGTCATACTATTATTATAGAAACTGCAAGAGGTTGTAGAAGGAAGATAAATCATTATGAAGAAACATTTAATCAGTTACGTTCTTGGGGTTTGAAATTTCACATGCTAAGAACAGGGATTAAGTTTGGAGCTGACTATTACATTGATGATAAAGCAATTAATAGTAATGATTTTTTTAATGATAATTTAAAATTATGATAGGACACAATCACATAGGAAGAAACGGAAGGTTTGGTAATCAGATGTTTCAATATGCAGCAACTAAAGGTATTGCTGCAAATAGAGGATATGAATATTGTATTCCTCCTGGTCCAAAAGATGAATATGATTTTGAAGATGAAGAGAATCAACATAAACTTTTCATGGCATTTAAATTATCTGGATTAAAATCTACTCAAATATTTCCTGCAAAATACAGAAAGGAAAGTGGATTTAATTTTGATAAGGATTTGTTTGATAACTGTGAGGATGATATGAATCTTTATGGTTTCTTTCAGAGTGAAAAATACTTTAAACACATTGAAGATGAGGTAAGAAAAGACTTTACTTTTGTAGATGATATATTAAATCCATGTAAGGATGCTTTTGGATCTGATGAGATGATTGGTTTACATATTCGTAGAACCGATTATGTACAGAAGCAACAGTATCATCCTCTATGCACTCTAGAATACTATGAGGAAGCGTTAAATAGAATGCCAAAGGATATGCCTGTTATGATCGTTTCTGATGATCCTGAGTGGTGTGGGAAGCAAGAGTTGTTCGCACCAGATAGATTCTTAATTTCAGAATCAGAAGATAATATAGTTGATATGTGTATCCTAAGTTTATGTAAGAAACATATTATTGCTAATAGTACGTTTAGTTGGTGGGGTGCATGGCTTGCAAACTCAGAACATGTTATTGCACCCAAGACTTGGTTTGGTTCTGAAGCAGATGCAAATGATAAAGATTTGATACTTGATCATTGGGAGAGATTATGAGTAGATTCTCTATTTGTATTCCTGCTCATGATCGAGGAGAAAATGGCCCAAAGTGGATGAGAGAATTATTTGATTCTATTAAGAAACAAACTCTTCAAGACTTTGATATTGTTGTTGTAGATGAAAGTGAGAATGATTTAATACTTGATACTTGTAAAGAGTATTCAGATGATTTTGAATTTACATATATTAAATGTTCTCATCTTAAGGATGATGGTATAACTGCTAAGTGGAATGTAGGTATAGATGAATGTACAGGAGATATTGTAAAGATTATTTTGTCTGATGATATATTTGCTACTCCCGAAGCACTACAAATAATGAGTGACTATTATAGAGATCATGATAGTAAATGGGCAGTAGGTGGATTTTGTGAGATGACTAATGATGGAACTAAGTTCTTCAGTCCTAGAGATCCAGTATGGTCAGACTATACTCTTGAAGGAAGAAATTTTTTAAGTGGTGCATCTAATATATCTTTTAAAAAAGATTGTAAAGAACATTTTGATACTAATGTAAAACACTTTTTAGATACAGAGTTTTATCATAGGATGAGATGGAAGTATGGTATGCCACATATTATTTCTGGAACTCTTATTGCAAATAGAGAAACTAATAATAGAGTCGGTGCATCTGGTTGTGATATGCTATTTGAACATCCAGAAGGTTCTTGGATGGTAAACTCTAAAGAGTTTGAATACATTAGAGAAAAACATAAAGAGTTTTATGAAAATGGGAGGAAGTATCCAGATGAAAATTAATTTATCAGAAGCAACCTTTATTATTCCTATTAGGATCGAATCTCCTGATAGGTTAAGGAATGTTATTACAACTACAGCATTTCTTGTAGAGAACTTTGATACTAATATTATAATCAAAGAAGTTGATTCTGAAGGAATATTTCAGAGAGATGCTCTTCCAATTCTAGAGGATATAGTTGAGGGTGGTATCTTTAAAAACTTCCATCATATATTTGAGAAGAGTGATGAACCTTTATTTCATAGACAGAAGGTTTTGAATGAAATGATAATGGAGTCAGACACAGAGATTGTGGTCAATTATGATTGTGATGCTATACTACCTATAAAATCATATGAGTTAGCTTACAAAGGTATAATGGATGGAATATATGATGTAGTATATCCTTATGCTCAAGGGATGCATCAGAAACAGGTAGCAGCAACTGATAAAGTTGTTTCCAGTTTCTTAGAGAGTGGTGATTATAATGTATTAGATGATGTATCTAATATTCATACATCAGACTTTGGATGGGTTCAGTTTTTTAGGAAGCAGGTTTATATTGATGGTGGTATGGAGAATGAGAATTTCAAAGCATATGCACCAGAAGATAAAGAAAGATTTTACAGATTCAATACTTTAGGATATAATGTAGGTAGGATAAATGATTATGTTTATCACTTAGAACATGCAAGAGGTGAGAATTCTTGGTTTAGTAATCCACATATGGAGAACAACCAATATGAATGGTCTAAACTTTGTAGCATGAATAAGCAACAACTGCTAGAATACTATTCACAACAGGATTATCTTAAGAAGTATGGATAAAAATAAAGCAGCACCTAAGCTTAAGGGACTCCCACCACTTTATTATATTAATATTGATGGGCAACCAGAAAGAGATGCTTATATGAAACAGCATCTTGGTTATTGGGAAGTAGAAAACTATGAAAGAGTATCTGCGTATGATGGTAGAGAAGATGACCTTAGTGATATTATTAAAGGTAAGTATCCAGACAATATGAGTTCTGGTGAGATAGGATGCACTACATCACACTTGAAAGCAATTAAACATTGGATGGAAACATCTGATAGTCCATGTGCAATTATTGCAGAAGATGATTTAGATTTATCTGTTGTGTTTCATTGGAACTTTACTTGGAAAGATTTCTATTCTTTGGTTCCTTATGATTGGGATGTAGTCCAGTTAGCAATTATTTGTACAGGGCCTCTTCATGTAAAACTTCATAGGAGATTTGTTAATGATTTTTCTACTGCTGCATATATGATAACAAGACATCATGCAGAGAAGTTATTAAAATTTCATTGTAGAGGAGATAAGTATAAACTTGATCAAGGTGCTAAACCGAGAGCAGTTGCAGATGATTTAATATATAATTCTGGTAATACATATGCAATGCCTTTGTGGTTATATAAAATTGCTTTAGGATCATCTATTCATCCAGAGCATGTTGATTTGATTCATAAGAGTAACTACGAAGGTCTTTTAAATTTTTGGAAATCTAATGGAGCACAATTAGACATACGTGGTCTAATGGATTACGATCCATACCTTGGCAGAATAACAGAACACCCACAACCTCAACAGTGAAGGAGGATTATTATTGATGAGGATGAACAATCAAACTAAACTCGTATTTGCACTAGAGCATATACATCACTTGCATGATTTATTTGAAGACAATGATTTTGAAAAGTATTTACAGGATGCAGTATACACACTTGAGTATGAATGCGAGAGACAACTAAAGTTAGAACTGGAAAAGAAACATTCAAAAAGTCTTACAAGATATTATGATAGTCTCTCTGAGGGAAAAGAAAGATAAGATAATCTAATAGGGGTCATAAGACCCCTTTAATTTTGTTCGGGTATCCGAACATAAAGAAAGTCTTAAGAACTTTACAAAACATTACAAATGCTATATAATATGTAACATAACTTAATAAACAAGTTTTTTATGACTACAACAACAGAATCAGGTGGAAGACAAAACATGTTTCCTTCAGAAACTCGTCCTTACATAGATGAGTCTGTCTCATACGATGGTTATCCTCAGAACGCTGAGAAAGTTAATGGTCGTTGGGCAATGATCGGTTTTGTTGCACTACTAGGTGCTTACATCACTACTGGTCAAATCATTCCAGGTATTTTTTAATGAAAAACTATTGGAAAAATGCAGAGCAAATCAATGGTCGTTTAGCAATGGTTGGTTTCTTTGCAGCCGTAGTCAACTACGGACTTACAGGATGGATCGCTCCAGGCCTATTCTAAGGAGACTTAGATGAAATTCAATTCACAATTCACAATTACTCAAAGGTACAAACTCATGACACCAGAAGCAGAAAAGTTTAACGGTTGGATGGCTATGCTAGGATTCGTAGCAGCAGTCGGAGCATACGCAACAACAGGACAAATCATACCAGGTATATTCTAATGAAAAACGAAACAA
>Ga0163179_10001916_pt1 | contig 14617 bp, 17 predicted proteins | sample AtlANTMetagenome_FD_109643 | JGI IMG/M metagenome (GOLD analysis project Ga0163179, IMG submission 109643) | Marine eukaryotic phytoplankton communities from the Atlantic Ocean - Atlantic ANT 2 Metagenome | ecosystem: Environmental > Aquatic > Marine > Oceanic | place: North Atlantic Ocean...
CCCGCCGCCGGGACCGGGCAGGCTGCCTGTGAAGTTTACTTTTCATACTTCTTAATCTCTTCGGCTGTGGGAACAATCAATTTTTTGGGGGCGCGGGAAAGGATTTCAATATCGTCATTCAATATCTGTGCAGTGAACCATATACCAACAGACGTACTATAAATAACCACTGCCCATGGGTCTGTCTCTGACACGTCCATAACAACGCCGTACTCGTAGACCGGATCGTTGGGCCACACTGTTCCCTTGTCGTCGGCAGCTAGTAGGTTGTAGTCTGATACCCAGCGCACTAAATCTCCCTTGCGAGGGGATGCTATCTCTGGTGTTTCGTATGTGCCCACATAACTATGTAGTGAGCTAACACAAGAGTTGGCCCTTATCTGCTAACTATCGAAGATACCTGCACTAGATTCAGTACGGAAGTGTGAGTAGTACCGGAAACGTCTTGAATCTTCCATCTTGTTGGCGGCATGGCGATGGAAGTAGGGGGAAACCACATAACGGATACAACCCTAGGGTGGCCCGTGGACGTCCGTGTTTTCACCACCTCGTTGATTATTCCACGATAGCCGGTGTAATCAGCATGCTCCACCAAGTCTCCGATGCAAAACAAGCTGCGCGATGGTGAGTAACTGTTCTTTGTGCCTCTTGTTCTTCTATTACTCTTCGTCATTTCTAATCCCGTCGCGAATCCATGAGGCTATTTCGATAACTTTACCTTCTTTGTCAACCGATGGAGACTCGTCAGTAGGAGGTTCTTCTTCTGTCGGCGTTGTTGCTGCGTCGAAGATGGCGTCAGCAGACTCTATAATATCTTCTGGTGTCAGGTTGTCGCCACCAACTAGACGGGCAAACAACAACTTGATTACCCCCTCTTGAAGTTGCAATACTTCAAGATCTTTCTCTTTTTCTTTCTTGGTATCCTGAACCCAGCCGTGCAATACAGTGAGAAACTGCAATACCAGTTCTTTGTCATCTGTGGTAAATGTTGAATCCATGTTTTTACTTTTCTTTATGTTTTTCTGTATTTTGCTAGGCGTGCATGGTAGCCTTCATGTGGTGATATCATCTTTAATTCTCCACCTACATGCCATAATGTAACACACCGCTTGTCTTTTGTCAACCAATAAACTTTAAATTTCTTTGGAGCGATGCCAGTTATTATTCCGATGGTCAGTCCTCTGGCTTCGTACGGTGAGTCCGGTATCACTAGATCTGCGATTTCATAGCTATACCGAGTATTATACATTATATCTTGACTACAATGCCGCCTCCAGATTTGTATGTACGCATGCCGTCATAGGCACGATTCTTTACATCAGACAGGGTTTCCAGATAGCCATTTCGGCGCAGGACCTTGAAGGCTAGATTCTCTGGCGAGTATGCTCCTCCACGCTGAAGCCCGCACTTTCTCAAGTTACGAATCTTCTCCTTCAGCTTATCTGCCATGCGATGAGCAGCTTTATAGTCCTCACGCGATAGCATGATCTCTGATGCGTCAATCAGATCCATAAGGTAAGCTGCCTTCTGCTTGACCAGATCTTCATCGAACTTCTGCGCGTTGCTCTTGTTATGCTCTGGATCTGGTTTGATAATCCAGTCTTCTTTCAATACCGAATACATGCCAGTAGAAATATGTAAGTCGTCGGAGCTTTCAATGTAAAGTTCGACATCGTAACCTGCTAGTTTGATGTTATGGTTCTGGTTCCACACGATTCTTTTGCCGTCAAAGTAACCTCGCACCAACTCCTCATCTTCTCCGTATTCCTTCATATCTACCACGATGTGTAAGTCAACGTCTGAAAACTTCGACCAGTTGTAGTTTGCAATAGAGCCTGTCAACTTAATATCCTCGACAGTAACCTCTAGGTCTAGACTTTCAATGAAGTCCATCGCAATCTTCATCATGTACTCTCGCATGAGAGGCTTCAGCTTGTCTTCGCTATCCCACAGGCGGCGCTCCAGATCATCCCTTATTTCAAAGCTGTCTAGATCAATACTATCGGGATCTACATCCTCAAATCGCAAACGATCAGTGCCAGCGCGTTGGGTCTTGTTGTTGAATGGCGCGCCCGTGTTCAAGTTTTTGTGGCCAGATACCGTAGAGTAAACATCGTTTTTCCGACGCATCTTCTTTGTTTTCTTCTGATACTTGCTCTTGAATGGGGTGGGCTCAGGCCGTGGTCGCTTGTCGCGAGCTTCCCTAATGGTCTTCTTAAAATCGTTCCAATCTTCCATGTCTATAAATATATCCTTTTAATAAAACTAGCCACAATGATATGTGCACGCAATCAACTTTGTCGTGCCACTCTCGGCGGACCAGTCCACTGCCTCAAACGCTTTCGCCACTGTGTAGTTCATTAGGGCACCGGATGATTGCTTCATACCGTGACCTGCCGTGTTAGACGAACAAATGTAATCTCCAATTGCGATATTCCCCCCCTCGGAACACACAAGGACATGACCGTCGCCAACTGCACATACAGAATGCCTAGCTGGTGGGCCTTCGACGCCACCGTTATCATCGCTATAGCATCCCAAGACTGAAGCCTGTTCTGCGGAGGTTGATTTAGTGACGTTGTAAACAATACTTCTGTTGTTACTGGTCGTTGAAGTTACGCATACAATGGTGCCGTAATCATATGAGTGCCCTTCTGGTATTTCTGCGGGGTGGGCTGCGGTGAATGCCATGTAACTTGTTGTGCCGCCAGTAAACTTAATTGAGCCTTGCCAAGTGTTGTTTCCATCAGCAAAGGCAACGGCATAGTTTGTGCCTAGACTATCATCAGAGCCGCACGCAATGTAAAGACCTCTTCGGCTACTGGAGTCTCCGTCATTGTGGAGCTTAAGACAGTAGGAGTCTCCTTGACTTGCATACATCGCATACGTCGCGTCGATTGTGTTCTCTGGGTCGGGGGTTCCGAATCCAATGCGTCCGTCGTGGGTGATTCTCATACGCTCGGTAAGATCATCATCACTAATCTGGTTCGTTGCGAAGACCAAATCTGTATCGTGTTGTGTGCTGGTTGCGTCAGCACATTGGGCAACGATAGCTGCGCCGATGGAATCTGAATCAGTTTCTGTAGATATGTCGAAAGCAATTCCTGCGAAAGCATCAATAGTATCTGTGTTGTTCCTCAGTGTCAGCAAGAAGTCAGAATACGTTTCGTTACTTGTGCCACCAAGCGGCCACGTTGTAGTGTCTACATGCTCAATGTGCAATGTAGATACTGGTGAGTCTGTGCCGATGCCGATGCCATTGTTCGTGACCACAAGACGTTCTGTTCCACCAGTCTCAAATTTGATAGTATCCGCTTCAAAATCTATACCCGTATCGGGGTCGTGGTGGTACGCAATATCGTCTGTCGTCATGGATCCAGAAAGATCCGCGTTACCCAACCTAACTTTATAAGCCATTAATCTCTCCCCTTCCTTCGTATAGTTTTTGTTCGCCATCCTCAAACGTAATGATCGTATTGTTTGTCGGGTGGCTGGTTACATGAATCTTTATGAAGTCGTCAAAGGCATCAAAGAAGGCAATCGAGCCGCGTGGTGCGGGGGTTAGCCAGTGAATGACCGTGTGCCCTGTCGCAAAGGTGGCGCCTTCGATCACAACTCCCTCCCCAGAAATGCCAGTCTCGTCCTTCTGTCGGCACACTGTGAAAGTTCTGATTCCTTCCGGGGCGCGGTTGCTTGGTTTCTTGGGTTTAAGATCTTCTGGATCTGTTGCCATTTCACTCTCGGCATTATCAACCTCGGTATCTGTATTTTCAATCATTCGTCTTTTCATCCATTTCTTTAACAACCGAAACAAAGTCTTCTGTTAGACTCTCAATTGCTTCGATTAATTGTTTTTCATATTTACTAATGTTTTCAACACATTCTATCATTACTTCATTTTGATCTCGCAAAACTCCCTGTTCCCGACGTAGATCGGCAACCTCAGTCTCTAGTCTTTGGATTCTGCCATTATCAACGGTAGCCTTTAGCCATTTTAGCATAGTAATACCTCGCTATATAGGATAACTAGTTTGTTTTATAGGTTATGTCAACGACGAACCTTCTGATATACTCCCAGTTGTTCATTGTATACCAGTTTCCATTTTTTTGCATCGTCGTTGGGCTGGGGGTTGTGGTCGACAAAGTCAACATTTATCACCTTGCGCGTGGCTCTTCTGTCGTTATAAGCCCTATCAAACTTAATTCGTAGATCTACTTCCTTTGTATACTCGTCAAGAAGTTGTTGCACGATTCTATTGTTCTCTTCTATTTTTCTTCGCTTAGCGCGAAGGATGAAAGGGTAGGATAGTGCTAAGATCACCATTACCATTAACGGTGCTAGCATTAAATATACCATAGATTCTGTCATTTTGTACCCTTATTTGCATCAAGGGGAGCCAGTATCTCCCGTGTCGCCAGTGTCAACAGGCAACTCGTAATGGTAAGCAATTTCAACAAGCACGTTTCCATCAGGAATAATAGTAAACTGCACCGTGTTGTCTCCAGACTCATAATACCAATCCCAGTTCAATGCTCCGTCTTGGAACACCCTTATCGTATCTTCATGTGAGGGCTTGTGGGTAAGCTCCCAAAATTCATGTGGCTCGATTTGTGCTGATGCATCTGTAACACCGGGTGACCAGTCTTCTGAACAGATGTCTACAACCACTCCACCGAAGTAATTAGTAGCTTCCATGTATCTGTCGCCAATATTTATTGGACTTGGGGCGCTCGGGCATACTGAGTCGGCTTGTTCTACGTTGACAATACTTGACAAAAAGGCAGAGCCTCCGCGTTGATTAGCATACCATGTTTTGAAGTCGTCTATGACGGGGAAGTGTTCGTCGCTTTGCTCTTCTTCGTCAGATACGTAAACAACAAGCAGTGCAGCATCAGGGCGCATCCACGTTGCTGCATATGGGTTGTTGACCATGTACTCGTAGGTTGCGTCGAAACCTTCTTCTCGGTGCCCTGTACCCATCGCGTTGTACATGTCGATTGCGTCTTCAATATCATCACCGGGAACCAATGGGAATTGCGCTTCTGTGGACGCCGAGTTAGGATCATTACTGAGCATTGCTAGGCGCCAACCAGATGGAGGCAGGGCATTCATCATCACCTCAATGCCAATTAGCAATTCATCACTATAAATATTCATGGAGCCAGAGGTATCGATGACCCAAAGGATGTCTACTCCATCGACGCTTTGTGGTTGGATAAAGTGATCAACCCAAATCTCGCCGTATTCAGTGTCTCCGGGTATTTCAATGTATTCTGTTTCACCCGGTACTTCGACATAGACGGTCTCCGATGGACCGTGTGACGACATGATGGTATAGTCAGAGCACCCTGCCACCGCTGTAGCAAGTGCCAATACAAGTATTTTGAAAAAAGATTTCATACATTATTTCCCCCTTGACCGAAGATAAGCTTCAATGTCTGCCGCTTTTATATCCCAGATGGGGGCGACCCAGACAATATCTTCAACAAGTTGTGGCGGAATCATCCAGTTCCATCGACCAATGTCAACGGCGCTCACGACACCAATCAGCCTACCACGCATGTCAAACACACCGGAGCCGCTGGAACCGGGCCAGCCGTACGAGTGAATAATAACGTGGCCGTTTTCGTAACCTGCGACCTGACCGTCGATAGTCATAAGATCGTGACTAGCGGGAAAGCCAGTATACGTTACTCTTCTGCCGACTAGCCTATCAGTGTCTCTTGGAACGGGGAGCGTCCTGTATCGCAACGGCTCTCTACTGTTCATTTCTGGAATGAGGATCACCGCAACGTCGCTTTCGATCCCTTGCAGGATGGGTTCGCCGTAGACAGTTTCCCCGTTTCTTCCCTCTACGAGTACCACTGGTGCATCGCGCACAACGTGTTGTGCTGTGACAACCACATGGTAGCCTCCTATTTTAAAGTATGTCCCTGATCCGCGCGCGCTGCCCGCATGAATACGAACTGCTGCCTTCCTAGCGTCTTCTCTTGCAGCGACCTGCTCTGTAGCGCTGACCTCACTCAGCTCTAAGCGTTCGCTTATTTCATTTTGTATAGTTTCTGTTCTGGAATCGACCCACTCTGATATCGGAGACTCGCTAGCCTCCCGTATCGCAGTGGGGACCAGAACGCCGGCAATACCGCACATTATGGCGGCGCCGGTCAGATATTTTAGATATTTCAAAACGGTCCTCCCCTTCACACCAACGAGACAAAAGCCTCTTTACCCAGTAGTAACTATGGGGTAGAATTGGTTTTAGAAGAGGGGAACTGAAAAAAGTTAAACTTGGTACTGTAAGCTGAACACGGTCGGCAACTCTTTTAGACCGATATCTTTAGCCACCAAGATCAAATCGTCGCCTTTAAGTACCTTTGCTCTACCATTTTTTCCTATGCCAACCATGACTGGCTCAACGTGATATCCGCCTATTATCTTTTGCTTTAAATCATCAAACTCTGTCTTAGTGCCGCTGAAGAAATTACCGGGTGAACTCACGTATTGCATCAGTTCATCTACCGGCATCATAGTTACTTCGCGGGTCTGATGTGCTAGTTCATTATCAATCGCAGAGTTAGCACGGTCAGTGCCTGTCATGGACCAGTTCTGTACTATCTGGTCTACAGTTGGTGTTGGCGATATCCTGTCTTGGCCAATCTCGCCGGGGATACCAATGTACTCTGCTAGGCGCGCGGAGGTGATCTCTTCCCAGTTATCAACCCGGAGAATCTGTAGACCCTCAATCTTCTTGAGGCCCGGTTTGAGAACTTTCTCGATATATTGAGTCACTGAATCTTGTCCCAGCAAAACAAATTTAATCATTACATCAGCATAATAGTTACCACCATCCTGTCTAGTTGTACCCGCGAGGATCTTAACAGTAGTAACATTGAGAATTCCACGAACTTCGTTTTCAGTTTCGTCACGCTTGCCACCGTGCTCTTTGGCCATGGCAATACGCAGATTCATTTTATACGTACGTTGTGTATATCCGGTGTCCAATTCTTGAAGTTTACTTTTTACATACTGTCGGACTTGCTCCCTTTGAAGTTCTTTCTTTTGTTCTAACTTCTCAATGATGTGGCTCTTTACTTTTTTCTTCAAGATCTTCTTTTGAAGTCTCTTGTAAATCTCTTCTTTCATTTCGTCTGCTCCGAAGGCTGGCTGTGGTTCACCGAGAGTTCCGCTTAGTGTTGTTGGCTCTTTGTCGCCCTCTTGTGAATATGTGTCTTCTTCTGGTACGCCAGCAAGGTAGCTGCCGTTATAAGATTCCTTCTGGCTAAAGGACGCACCTTGTTGGACCATGGTAAGCCTCACAGCCTCGGTCCAGCCGTGCGGGAGAGATGCCATTTCATCCCAAAGCTGGGATGCGTATGTGTGGCCATCGCGGCCTTCTGCTATCTTACGCATTAGTAGTGTGATAGTGATCTTTTCCACATCAGCTTTCATCTTCTCAAAGTTTTGTTCTGCCCACCTGACAACCTTCATTGCCGCTATTGGCGCTTCGAATCCATTATCGGCTCCCGTGTCGTTTTGAAGCCTGACTCTCTTGATTTGTTGTTTTAGTCCTGTTCCGTCTACCTGTGCGCGTAAGTCTGCCTTGCGTTGCTCTTCCCATGCCATAACCTCGCTAGCAAAGGCGTTGACAACCGCTTCTTTGAGAGCGGCCATATTTGAATCGACATACTTTACAAAATTGAAGGCGGCTTCGATTTCATCTGATCGATCTTCAGAATAAACTCTAACCTTCATGGTAAAGCCCAACTCTAGGGCACCGTCTGAACCGGTGTAAGTGTCGGACGGGTCGACCAGCATAATCCCTAGTTCTACATTTTTCCCCATTTCAATCGGGGTGTACTTTTCTTCATACTCTGGGCCGAAATTTAATGTCAGTTGGCGCCGAGCATACTCATTCGCAGCATCTTGCAGAGTACGGAAGGCTCGTTTAAATAAGACACCACCTTTGGCTAACACTGTTCCGGGGGATCCAGAGTTGAGACTGAGATAACGTTCGATACCAAAGACTTTGGTTTCGCCGCCGAACAGTCCCTTCAGTGTCTCAGTATTCGAAAGTCTAGAGGTTGAATTATAAGGCCAGCGGATACCAGTTTTCATATGGTTTCGACCTTGTGGGTATGCACCGCCTGTGCGTAGACTGAACACGACTTCTCCGTCGTCATCGCCGACGCCGAAGACACCCCAGTTCTTTAAAGTCTCTTCCATTTCGGAAATGTCATCTTGAAGGTTGTCCCAGTCGTTAGGATCGATGTACTCTGACTCGACAAGGCTCTTGCGAATCTTCTCTTTGTTCTCACGATAGTTGTGATCTATGTCGCTCTCTACATAATCAATAAAGCTATCGTAATCATCCGGCTCGGTTCCATCTTCCATGCGGAATATATGTCGGACATTTAAGTAAACTTGATCATTGTACTTCACCACTTCCCATTCGGTTTCTTCTGGGTAATAGTCTAACATGTCTGTCAGTGCACTTTCGAAGGCGTTGCGACGGGCCCAATCTCCACCCCATGATCTTGGGATATATCCCGAGTCTTCAACCGGCTCGCCGTCTTCTCCTATGTGCACCCAATCACCATCGGCGTCAGAATCAATATGACGCCATGGAAGAGGAATTCTATATGAAACATCAGCCGATGCATAAACGTAAGGTGTGCCGTCGCCCATGTCTTCGACTTCAGCATGGCAACTGGCATGTTCTAGAGTATTGTTTGCGTGCGCATTGAGTTGTTCAACTCGGTCGCTGTATTCCTCAAAACGTGAATCGTCCTCGTCCTCTTCGTCGTCGGGATCATTTCCTACATTGTAAGCTTCATTATAAGGCGGATCCCAATCTGGATCTGACCACTCTTTACCTTGCATTTCTTGAAAGAAGTTGTTGAGAGTTTCGCCGTCCCTGTTGTCCTCATAAGATCCACCTCGGCGTGTCATATCCTCAAATCTAGGATACTCAATTTCGCCGGTATCGCCAATGAACTGATCTCTTTGACCGTCAGTGGCCCACTTCCTGACTGCGTCGACGAAGCCGGGAATGTTGTGGCCGTATACACGGTGCTCTGGTACGGCAAACGTACCGAACCTCATGGGCTCTTCAAACTTGCGTAGGCGTACTCTAGCTCTGGCACCGATGCCCTGAATGTTTCTGTCTCTATCCCTGAAGATCTCTTGATTGTCGAAGTCCGAGATAGGCTTAAGATCCCTTGGGGCGGTTTCTTTGTTGTATACAGCCTTTCGGGCCTTCTCATACTCCGCAGTCTTAACTCTAACTGGGCGTATATCTGTTTCGCCCCTTAGCCACACACGGTAATAAAATGCCAAGTCTTCCATCGGAACACCCAACTGTTTAGCTTTGGAATTCATGAACTGGCCCTTGAACTTCTCTGGGTGGGATGCCATATCAATGCGCTGCTGCAGCTCTTTAAGCCATTTGTCGCCGTCGACAGTCTCGGCCCATGTTTCAATGTAAACCCATCGGCCGGCAGGAGATTCTAAATCGAACTCCTTAGCCATTTTCTCGCGGAACTCGTCCCGGTCGAGACTATTCATTGCTCTGCCAAGGGTTTGTGTTGGGTCCAAGTCCTCTTCTTGATCCATCAAGTGGTTCTCTAAGTCTTCTGTCTGAACAATGTACGCGATGGGCCCATGACCTTTGGCTTCGGCGATGGCACAGTGGAAATACTCTGATCCTTCCGAATGGCAAGATCGAATGTTGGCAACATCTGACATGCGGAGCACATCAATTGGGTGACGAGAAACAACAACCGTGTAGTCAGATGCCTCATCACCCTCAAAAGCTCTCTCGATTTGCTTATGTTGGTGGTCCTTGGTGTAGAGCACCTGCTTACTCTGCCACCATTCAAGAAGGTCGGCATCAAGCGCGCCAGACTTTACCAGTCTAGCAATCGCTTTGCTCATGCTGGTATCTTCTTTCTTTTCGACCTTTTCTCCCTTTCGTGGGCCGGCGGGAATTACCTTTTCTGTTGTGCGGACGAGCCTCAAGTCAGCTACGTCAATCTCAACCTCATACTCGCCACCGCCGTCTGCCTGCAAGCGTTGTCGCTTTTGCTTTACTTTCTTGACTTCGAAGCGTCTAGGCGGTACACCGGGAAACATACCATCAATTCGGGGAACTTCCCAGCCTGCTTCGCTGAGTGTTCTGACAATCTTTACTAGGTTGCGCTGTTCATCGGAGGCCAACGGAAAGTAAACACGCATGGCGCCATCGAACAAGTCTTCGAAATCATACGGCATGCCATCCGTTTCGCGCATCCAGTCATAAATCTTTTCAGCAGACTGGCGAGAGATCTCACTAAACAGTTCGCGATCTTCTTCAAGCCGTTGTGCTCTAGTTTTTCTAGACTCGATGATTTTTTCTAGAGAGTTTACTTTTTGGCTGTACTCGCGAAACTCAGCGAGGATCTGCTTCATGCTTTTCATTAATAGGCTCCGGTGCGATTTGTGCATTTATAAATAGTACAATCTGCGAACTAACGCCAAAACACCTGAATGATAATTATAGCGAAGGCCAGTATACTGCAGATTATTGTTTTCACTGTAAATGGAGACTCCCCCAGTAGCCACCATGTGAGGATTGGAAAGCTAATATAGCTTGCTGTAAACGCTAGAAAGCGCGCAGACCATAACTCGCCCGTTGCCGCCATTACAAGGCGTGTGCCATGCCAGAAGCATAGACCAACAGGAATAGAGTATGTGGCGACAGCTAGCAATGGCCTATCTTGCCACCACGACCACACAAACTGTGAGTTGAGTTGAAACCATGCCATGGCTTGGCCGGCTATGAATAAGAGAACGCCGTATAGTATCCTAGGATCCAACAATCAGAACCTCGACGGCCCGAGATGGGTTTGACGTGGGCCGATATCCTTCACCCAGAAGAGTCACTTGATGGTCGGAATACAAGTCGACCAAACCCTCATGGTAACGATAAAGCAGAGCCCAGCCACAACTATTGCTTTGCTCAAGCAATCTTTTAAACTTCTTGTGATTGATTTGTGGGTTTTCCGGTATGATGACAGAATTTGCAAGGTTAACTTTCATGTAGTCTGGCATTGAGCAAACTAAAAAGTCTGAGGTGCCAAGTGCATCAGTATAATCTCCAAGTTCAATCTGAAAGGGTATAGTTTCAAAACTTGCTAGCTGACTTAGGCGCATCTGATTGAACCTAGGGGTACCCCTCTCCATCCCACCAGAAGTGGCGCGGCCTTCTTCTGCACACAGGTTTAACACGTAAAACAAGGAAGAACGCAGGTACTCATCATCCGGCTGATACACCTTCTTCTGAAGTACCGAGAAAAGCTTTTGCTCACCAATTGGATAAAAGGTGCTAGCCATTTGATACATCTTTTCTGGGTTTGTCATTATGCATTGCCAGAAGTCGTACAACAGGCGGTACTGCGTATAGGCTGAAACCTTATACCCTCTTGCTGAGAGTCCGAGTTCAAGTGAACCACCTCCTAGAAACGGAGTCACTATCGAGTCTGTCCCTTGTGGGATTTGACTCGCGAGGTATGAAACCGCTAGCGGTCGGTCATTCGGATAGGTCAGTGGAGACTTCTGTGTCTTCTTTACTGTCAGCATCTTCTAGGGTCTCCGCAAAATAATCTTTTAGATCTGTGAAGCCTCCGATAAAGTGTTCTTTACCAGACACATCAATTTCTACCACCATTGGCACAGTTTGCCATTCATATCTCTTTTTCACCGTGTGGTAGAACTCTGGTGAATTCTCAACTAAAGTCAACACAAACTCGGCGCCTATTTCGTGCAGAAGGTTGATTGCTTTGACGCACCACGGACAGGTAGCCTTGGCGTATACATGGTAGTATCGCAACATCATCCTCTCAGCAGTTCCTGCTGGGCTAAGAGTCCAATCTTTTCGCGGACAGCAGATGGCTCCCCAACAACATTGATGTCAATGCCAGTAGAGCCGCGACTAAGGTGGATCGTGCTGAAGGTTTGCCTACCGTCGATTCCGGCCGGGAGCCTTCCTTCATTTAGCTCCATTTGCAGCCATGGAGCATTCCGAATGTATACAATGTGGTTTGGGTTAATAAAAACTTCTTGTAGATGGTAGCTAGAACCTGTGGAAGAATTGTTTTGTACAATTTCCACGAACTTTACTACTTGATTGCTGTTCATCTTTTCCTCAATTTGTGTTTAATTGTTTTCTCTTACTGGATAGCACGACTTTTTGTCTATCTTCCATTTTGTGCCTTTGTAGACCACCTCAACAAATCCTGATGCGGCGTGTGAGACCAGCATGGTCGCTGGGGAATCTAGCGTTATAAATTCTGTTACCGCCTGCAAGCCGCCATGACCGTTGGTAGTCCTCTTTAGATTGACATGTGATGGCACGTAAACCAAATCACCCGAAATCGGCGCCCAATGACTATTCATGTTCATGATTCCCCATGGCGCCGGCGACTTCAGATGCGGCATAGGCAGCCTTGTTGATCTCATCGACCGCGTCGGTTGTTTGCAGTGGTGAGGGATGCTTCAGACTCTCTAGTCCCGATAGGATCATGCCACAATCTGACAACCTATAGTCAATGTCTGCTAGAGTCCTGCGAATTGTGTCGATTTCGTTCAATCCGAAACTGTAATTATCAAAATCTAGGACTTGCTTCTGAAGCTCGGGTGCGGCGCTTGTCGCCTCACTTGTAGCTTCTTCCAGTCTAGATAGCGCTTCTCTGAGTAAGTCCATTAGTAGCTTTGGAACTTCTTCTACATTAACTGAATATTGAATGTTTACGCGCTGTTGGTTTGTAGTGGTCACGGAGACTCCTTTTGCATTATCATTATAATATCACCTTAACAGAAAGTTGTCAAGTTTTTTTATTGATTTACAACAAGATTCCAAAATGTTGCGGTGGCTAGCCCAACTAGGGTCGTAGCGATAATCCACGTTAAGCGTGAACTAGTCTCTTTCCACGCTTCAAGGGCGCGTAGACGTGCATAAAGACCCTGATCTGGATTATAGACCGCATCTTTAATCTTTGAGATGTCGAGTGCCATTTGCTCTTGGCGGTCCTTGACAACCTCAACAGCGTCAACTAGGCGTTGAAGCTTCGCGTCGAGAAGTGTCAAGTCTAGCTCGATCTCGTTCTTTACATCTTTGATTTCATCTGACATAGTAATCTTAATTAGTTCGGTAGCGCCGTTCAGCTTTGGATTATTGCATAATTTGTAGTGATTAGTGTACCGGCGGCTGATACTGCGTTCTGTAGCGCTGTTGTTGTAACTTTTACCGGATCTAGGATACCAGACTTCAAGAGGTTAGTTTTCTCAAGAGTGCGGAAATTGCATCCCATCGGGGCCGGCTCGGAAGAAACTTGATCCACAATCAAATCTGCACTGAGGCCCGCATTTATTGCCATCTGGCGAATTGGGCCGGTCATTGCTCGCAGAAGAATATCAACTCCCCTCTGCTGATCCTCGTTGTCAACTTCAATAGCGTTCTGGATGGTGTCGGCTGTTCGGAGCAGGGCCGTGCCTCCACCGGGAACAATACCATCAACCTGCGCAGATTTCACAGCTTCAAGTGCGTCTTCAATTCGATGCTTCTTTTCAACCATTTCTACTTGTGTGGGAGCACCCACATAAATAACACCAACTCCAGAGGCTAGGCGAGTGATGCGCTGTTGCATAGCGTCACAGAGTTGCATCGAATCCTCGTTTGCGATCTCTTCCTTTAGGCGTGCAATCTGCGTCTCAATGCCCTCGTAGTCTGCTTGGCCTCCAACAATTGTGGTATGAGTCTTCGTGGCTTCAATAGACTGGGCTGTTCCCAAGTCGGTCAACGTCGCTTCTCGCAGCTTCATACCCTTTGCCCGAGTAATCAAATTAGCTCCTGTAGACAAAGCAAGGTCGGCTAGCATGTCACGGCGCTCTTGGCCATAGCGCGGGGCCTTGATCGCTGAGACCTTTAGGCTCCCTCTCATCGTGTTCATAACAAGCGCCGCTAGAGCTTGCCCCTCAACATCGTCTGCGATAATCACAAGGGGTCGTGATTCGCGAGCGGCTAGTTCAAGTACCGGAAGAACGTCATCAACCATCTCCACCTTATAATCGGTAACGAGTATCAGCGGATTGTTGTGGTTCATCGTGCCGCGGCGTTCATCAGTCACGAAAGCTGCGGCCCTGTATCCTGAGTCGATTCGAAAGCCTTCCTTGATATCTACATGAGTCTCCATTGTGCGGGACTCCTCAATCGTGATAGAACCATCGTTACCAACCTTATCAACTGCTGTTGCAATAAGTTTGCCGATGAATTTGTCATTGTTAGCAGAAATGGTAGCAATCTGTTCGACATCGGCAATGGTTTTGACGGGCGTGGCGATCTCACGAAGATGTTCAATGGCAATCTTGGCGGCTTTGTCCATACCACGTTTAAGTTCTACGGGAGAAGAACCGGCAGCTAGGTATCCCTGTGCTTGACGAAGAATTTCCCGTGACAGCACCGTTGCAGTTGTAGTGCCATCGCCGGCATGGGCATTGGTTTCGATCGCTGCCTGCTTGATAATCTGTGCAGCGGCATTTTCAAAGTGGTCCTCAAGGTGAACAAAGCGCGCTACTGTAACA
>Ga0163179_10001920_pt1 | contig 14601 bp, 11 predicted proteins | sample AtlANTMetagenome_FD_109643 | JGI IMG/M metagenome (GOLD analysis project Ga0163179, IMG submission 109643) | Marine eukaryotic phytoplankton communities from the Atlantic Ocean - Atlantic ANT 2 Metagenome | ecosystem: Environmental > Aquatic > Marine > Oceanic | place: North Atlantic Ocean...
CCCATCAGAAACTCTCTCTAAAAAAGTGTTATATGTTTCGTCAACTAGGGCCCCCAAGATTTCTTTTTCTTCGTTATTAAAAAGTCTGTTTAGGTTTCCGAAATTTGAAAAATTATTTGTATTAATTTCATCAAAATGAAGCTTTAATTTATGTTTAAATAAATCTTCCATTTTAAAAAATAAACCAAAAACTCCAATTGATCCAGTAATTGTATTGTTTGAGGCAAATATTTTATCTGCATTACAAGATATATAATAACCTCCAGATGCAGCAACATCTCCCATGGAAACAATTAAAGGTTTGACTTTTTTTAATTGTTCTAATTCGTGCCATATCATGTCTGAAGCTAAAGCACTGCCTCCTGGGGAATTTACTCTTAATACAACTGCTTTTATATTATCATCTTCTTTTAGTTCTCTAATTAATTTGCTATGGCTTTGGGGGCTTATTTGATCATTGTCTCCATCTGAAATTTCTCCTTCAGCATAAATGATTGCAATTTTATTTTTTAACTCATTCTTCTCATTTGCTTTTAAAACATCACTTAAAGAAACAAAAGAAATTTTTTCATCATACAGCCCAAATGTATTTTGAACTTTTCCAATATTTATTTTTTCTTTTAATGAATTACTGAATTCTTGTGGGTATCTTTGCCCATCAATTAGCATGGATTCGTTATTTATACTCCAGTTTTCAAGAACATTATTTGCAATTATGTTTAATGCTTCTTTTGTTATATTTCTGCTCTTTGAAATGTCATTAAGTGTTTGTTCCCAAAGATTATTTAATAATAATTGAGATTGTTCTTGGTTTTCTGGGCTCATTTTTTTTAACATAAATGGTTCAATAGCTGATTTATATTTTCCGCTTCTAATGATTTCAGGTTTAATTCCAATTTCATTTAATGATTCAGTTAAAAAAACAGAATTCATGCTTAAACCTCTAAAATCAAGGCCTGTTTTTGGATATACTAAAATAGAATCTGAAGTTGAAGCAAGATAATATGCAGATTGACTTAAATACTTAGAATAGGACCAGATAAATTTTTCTGAATTTTTAAAATCTATTAACGCATCTCGAATTTCTTTTAAAGAAGCCCATCCCCCTGGCCCCTCAAATTCATCCAGCTCTAATAAAATTCCACTAATATTTTTATTTTTTGAAGCTAATTCAATTGCTGATAAAACAGCATATAAATTTAGATTTTCATTGTTATTTGGATTAGATATATTGTTTAATGCCCCCATGGTATTAAACTCTGTATTTGGGCTGTCATAAATAGCGTAATTTAATTTAATTTTTAAAACACTATTAGGTTGTATATTTTTAGTTTCTTCTTTTTTTTGATTAGAAAGTAAAGACATGATAGTTGAGATTATCAAGAAGAATAATATCATTCCGGCAATTGTGGTCCCAATTATAGAGCTAAGAATATTTTTTAAAAATGAATATTTTTTTTTTGGCTTAGTATTTTTTTCTATCTTTTTCATATGAGTAAAACAATTTTTTTATCTATAGGTACAAATAAAGGAGATAAAATTTCTAATTGCAAATTAGTAACAAAAAAGATTAGATTAATATCAGATGTAATAAATATATCATCTATATATAAAACGGAATCTTGGGGTTTTTCAGCTGACTTTTTTTTAAATTTTGTGATAGAAATAAAAACTAATTTGTCTGCATATAACTTGTTAGACAGATTGTTGAAAATTGAAAATGAAATGGGTAGATTTCGAACAAAAAATATCAAAAAAAAACAATATGACTCAAGAGTTATAGATATTGATATTTTATTTTTTGGTAATGAAATAATTAGATCAAAAGAATTAATTATTCCTCATCCTAAATTAAATTATAGAAGTTTCACATTAATTCCATTATGTGAACTAAATCCTTATTTTGTTTGTCCGATTTCAAATAAAACAATAAAAGATATTTTAAAAAATTGTAAAGACACGAGTTTTGTTAAAAAAACACCAGAGACTATTAATTTATAGTTTTATATATATTTGTTTCAATGTTCAATTTTAATAAAAATAAATTTATAATATTTTTTGTCATGTTGCTTTTTTTTGGTTGTAGATCAAAAAAAATTAATGTAAAAAATAATAATCTCTTTTCAGAAGATGCTTTAATTGTAAAGATTAAGCAAGATGATGATTTAATGATTGACTCAGATGGTGATGGTGTAGTAAATAGATTTGATTTAGAAAAGAATACGCCAATTGGAAATTCTGTTGATAAATCTGGGCGCTCTTTAGATGTGGATAAGGATGGTGTTCCAGATTATATAGATGATGACCCATTCTCAACTTTAGGTTCTTTTGTTAATGAAAATGGAAGAGAATTAGATGATGATGGAGATGGTGTTCCAAATAATAAAGACTTAGAGTTAAATACAAAAAACGGAAATTGTGTCAATAGTACAGGGGAATCAACAATTTGTCAAAATGCAGTTTTTCCGATTATTTATTTTAATCCTAGTAGTAGCAAGGTTGAGGATTTTAATTTAGATAGACTAAGAGTAATCTCTGCTATTTTAAGATCAAATTTAAATTATAAAGTGAAGATTATAGGTTTCTTTGATTTTAATGGATTAGAGTCTTATAATGTTAATTTAGACTTTAAAAGAGCAAATGCTGTTATGGAACAGCTTTCTAATATTTTTGGAATAGATTTAGACAGAATGACAATAGAGAAAAATTTATTAAATGAAAAGGCTCAGGATAACATACTCAGAAAAGTAGAGTTTAAATTATTTTAAGTTTGTTTTAATGAAATATCCCACAAAATAATCGCAACACAAATAGAAACATTCATCGATTTTTTTTCTCCATGTTGAGGTATTTCAATACAGTAGTCAGAATTAGTAATTACACTAGAACATATTCCCTTTACTTCATTTCCAAAAATAAAAGCTAATTTTTCATCTTTTTTTGGTTGGTAATCTGTTAAAACTATACTTTTGGTACTCTGTTCAATAGAAATAATTGTATAATTAAGTTTTCGTAATTTTTGGATCGCATCTAAAGTTTTTTCATGGTACTCCCATTCAACAAAATTAGTTGCGCCTAATGCAGTTTTGTTAATTTCTCTTTTAGGAGGAGTTCCGCATATTCCACATAGGATTAATTTTTCAATTTTAAAGCCGTCGCAAGTTCGAAAAATGGCACCGATATTATTTAAACTTCTTATGTTGTCTAGTATAATTATATTTTTTTTTCTCATTTGATTTTTTGTGAAATCCTATAGATTAAAATTAAATTTTAATAATTTAAACAATTAGAATATAAATATACCTTATATATACAATAGAAAAAGAATGGAAGAAAAAAAACAAACTCCATTAATGAAGCAATACGCTTCTATAAAATCAAAATATTCGGATGCATTGCTTTTATTTAGGGTGGGGGATTTTTATGAAACATTTAGTCAAGATGCAATTGAAGTTTCGAAAATATTAGGTATTATTTTAACAAAACGAGCAAATGGATCATCAAACGTAGAATTGGCAGGATTCCCATATCATTCATTGAATACATATTTGCCAAAATTAGTTAAAGCAGGTAAAAGAGTTGCTATATGTGAGCAACTTGAAGATCCTAAAATGACAAAAAAAATTGTTAAGAGAGGCGTTACCGAGTTAATCACTCCAGGTGTTGCTTTAAATGATCAAATATTAGATGAATCAAAAAACAATTTTTTAGCGTCCATTTATTTTAATGATAAAATAAATGGAGTATCCTTTTTAGATGTTTCTACAGGTTCTTTTTTCTTGGCAGAAGGCTCATTAGATTATATTAATAAGTTACTTGTTAATTTTTCTCCAAGTGAAGTATTAATCCCAAAGAAATATAAACAAATTATAAATCAAAAAATTTCATCTAATTTTTATTTTTACCCGGTTGATGACTGGTTATATACATTGGATTATGCTAAGGAAGAGTTGGAGTCTCAATTTAGAACAAAATCATTAAAGGGCTTTGGTGTGGAAAAAATGTCAAGTGGTTTAATTTCATCAGGCGTTATTTTATATTATTTAAAACAAACACAACATGAAAGATTAGATCACATTCTAAATATAAAAAGAATAGATAGAGATGATTATGTGTGGATGGACCACTTTACCATTCTAAATTTAGAGATATTTAATTCTTTCAATCATAATGGGATAAGCTTACTTCAAGTTTTAGATGAAACAGTTACTCCAATAGGTTCTAGAATGCTTAGGAGATGGTTAGCTTTTCCTTTATTGCAAAAAGATAAAATTGAAGAAAGGCAAGGTATTGTTCAATTTTTAATAAACAATGAAACTTTTTTAGATGATTTTTCTTCTTTGTTTAAGAAAATAGGTGATTTAGAACGCATGGTTGCTAAGATTTCAACTGCAAGAATTTCTCCTAGAGAATTAGTTCAATTTAAAAATTCTATAAAAACTATTTCTATTATTAAGAAAACTTCAAAATCAAAAAAAACAACTCAGTTGTTTAAATCGTTAATCAATGAATTAGATGAATGTGTGAGTGTTGTTTCTAATATAGAGTCTCAAGTAAATGAAGAGGCTCCAGTTTTAATTTCGAAAGGAAATGTAATAAAATCAAATTTTTCTAATGAATTAGATGAGTATAGAAAAATTACAACTAATTCTGAGGAAATTTTGGAGAAAATCAAAGAAAGAGAAATCGAAAAAACAGGTATTTCATCACTAAAAATTTCATATAATAATGTGTTTGGTTATTATTTAGAAGTTAGAAATAAATATAAAGAACATGTTCCAGAATCTTGGATTAGAAAGCAAACCTTGGTAAGTGCTGAGCGATACATTACAGAAGAATTAAAAGATATCGAAACAAAAATTATACATGCTAAGTCTAATATTTTAGAACTAGAGTCTAAACTTTATGAAAGTTTGATTAGTTCTTTAAAAATTCACATTTCTGTCTTTCAGAAAAATGCTTCTATACTAGCTTCTATAGATTGTTTTTTGTCATTTGCTATTGTCTCAAAAAACAACAATTATGTTAAGCCTACAATTTCTTTAAAAAATCATATTGATATTAAAAATAGCCGTCATCCAGTTATAGAATCTACTTTTTCAGATGGTGAGGTTTATGTCCCCAATGATATATACTTGGATGATAAAAATCAGCAAATTATTATTATAACAGGCCCTAATATGTCAGGAAAATCGGCTTTACTTAGACAGACTGCATTGATAGTTTTAATGGCTCAGGTCGGTTGTCATGTTCCTTGTGAAAAAGCAACAATAGGCTTGGTTGATAAGATATTTAGTAGAGTAGGTGCTTCTGATAATATATCTCAAGGAGAATCTACATTTATGGTTGAAATGAATGAGTCGGCCAGTATTTTAAATAATTTATCTGATAGGAGCTTGATATTATTAGATGAAATAGGAAGAGGTACTAGTACATTTGACGGAGTGTCAATTGCTTGGGCAATTGCGGAATTTTTACATAATAATCCCTTTAAAGCTAAAACTCTTTTTGCTACCCATTATCACGAATTAAATGAAATGGCCGAAAAATTTCAAAGAATTCAAAATTTTCATGTTTCAGTAATAGAAAAACACGACGAAATTTTATTTGTTAGAAAATTAGAAAAAGGTGGATCTAATCATAGTTTTGGAATCCATGTTGCAAAAATGGCTGGAATGCCCCCTTCTATATTAAGTAGAGCTCATGAAATGTTAAATTGGTTAGAAAGTCATAGAAGTTCCAAAAAATTAGACAAAAGAAAAGAAAATATGCAACTTAGCTTTATTCAGTTAGATGACCCTATCTTAGAAGAGATAAAGCAAGAACTTATAAACACAGATATTAATAGCTTGACTCCAGTTGAGGCTTTAATGAAATTGAATAATATAAAAGAAAAAGTTAATCCTAAAAAATCAAAGAAATAATTCCTTCTGATTCTTTATCTTATAAAAATAAGTCATTATATTTGTCGACTCTATAAGCGAGTGTAGCTCAGGGGTAGAGCACGACCTTGCCAAGGTCGGGGTCGAGGGTTCAAATCCCTTCACTCGCTCAAAATATAGATGCCCAGGTGGTGGAATTGGTAGACACGCAGGACTTAAAATCCTGTGGGCAGTAATGTCCGTGCGGGTTCAAGTCCCGCCCTGGGTACTATGTTTTTACTAGACATAACTTAACCCACTATTTTGTATATGCGATATTTTTTTGTTTTTTTTCTACTGTTTTTTGGATATTCCTTTTCTCAAAATTGTGCTTATGATCAAGTCGTTCAAAAAAAAGTTCTTCAGAATCCTCATTATGAAATTGCCTATAAAAATGTATATCAAAAAGCGATTGAAAGAGGGAACGTTTTTTTACAAGAAACTTACTATATACCTGTTGTTTTTCATATAGTTTATAATCAAGATTCTCAAAATTTACCAGATTCTGTAATAGAATCTCAAATTGATGTTTTAAATGAAGATTATAGAAGGTTGAATGAGAATGCAATTGACACTAGAGATGAGTTTTTAGAGTTTGCAGGAGACCCTAACATAGAATTTTTTTTAGCTAATGTAGATCCTAATGGAAATTCTACAAATGGAATAATTAGAAAGTATACAGAAAGGGAAGAGTTTTTAATGTTTGAAGATATTTTTTCAAATGAAATAACTTTAGATGAGGTTAAATTTTCAGAAACAGATGGCTCAGATGCCTGGGATACTCAAAAGTATCTAAATATTTGGGTTTGTAATATAGGATCTCTAGATGTTTTAGGTTTAGAGTTAGGTCAAGTATATGGCTATGCTTACCCTCCGACTAATATAGATGATGCTTTAGCAACTTTAGGTGATGTTGTTGTTCCTGATTGGCCAGTTGATATGCTTAGTAATGATGAAAATGTCCAAGGAGTTGTTCTTCATTATACTGCTCTTGGAAGAAATAATCCTTCTGCCAACGAAGACGGAATGACTGAAAATAATTTGGGAAGAGCTGCTGTACATGAAGTTGCTCATTATTTAGGGTTGAGGCATATATGGGGAGATGCTCTTGCTTTTTTTGGCGATGATGGCTGTTCAGTAGATGATGGGATTGAAGATACTCCAAATGCGGCTGATCAAGCAGGGTATATATGTGATTTAAATAAAAATACATGTACCGGAGATAATTTTGGGGCAACTGCAGTAGATCTTCCGGACATGGTAGAAAATTTTATGGATTATAGCCCAGGTGCTTGCCAAAATTTATTTACGAATGGACAAATAAATATAATGCGAACTATATTAGAGATTTCAAGGCCAGGTTTAATTAATAATAGTCCATCACTTGATTTATTTGAAACAAATGCTAATCAAATTGGAAAAAGTATTTATAAAATAGATTTGTTAGGTAGGGTAACAGATCAAATAAATGGATTTTATATTGAAATTTTTAATAATGGATTAGTTCAAAAAAAATATTCTATTCATTAGTTAATTTTTTATTTTTCTTATGTCTTTCAGCGTCTCTGATAGTTTTTTTTTCAATAGAATTTGAGATACATTCATTTAAATCAATATTCATTTGATTGCAAAGGCAAGCTAATACAAAAAATATATCACCAATTTCCTCTTTAATAAATTTTTCACTATTCACTTCTTTTTTATAGCTCTGGTCACCATATTTCCTGGCAATATGTCTAGATAATTCACCAACTTCCTCTGTTAAAAGGGCCATGTTTGTTAGTTCAGAAAAATATTTTACTCCATATTTTTTAATCCAATCATCTATTTTTTTTTGTGTTTCCTGTATTGTCATATTATAGTTAGTTTTTATTTTTTTCTAAAAATAGAAAAGAATTGTTTTGTTGATTTAAAAAAAAAGATTTTTTTAAATCAGAAGATATTTTTAAATTGGCCTTATTACTAATTAAAAATACTATTCTATGAAGACTCTTTATTTTTTTTCTATTACATCATTACTATTTCTTTTCTCATGTGGTTCATTTGACAATGTAACATCTATTCAAGAAGGTACTTGGTATGCTTGTCCTGATGCTACAAATAAGCAATTAATAGATAATGTTATTTCCAATGCTAATTGGCTTGGTTTTGAAGGAGAAGATGGTAATGATTATGTTGAAGTGAAAGGTATTAGTAATGGGGGTGAAACTGAGGGAAAGAAACTGATGTTTCAATTTATAGTTATGGGAGATGAATACGATCTTTATTGGTTTGGTGTAGATGAAAATGGAGATGGGGAGTTTACTGATGAAGAGGGTGTAGATGCTTCGGCAGAAGAGATTGTAGCAGAACTTTGTGGACAATATGGATTAAGTTATGATGGTGATGTTTCTTATGAAGATACAGATGAAGAGGTTTCAGAAGTTGATCTTCCTGAAGGAACAATGTCTGTTGTAGATTATCAAATAGATTTTTCTGAAGGAGCTAAAGTAGAGGTTTATGGTGCCTTAATTGCTATGTCTATAGATTTAATTTATCTTTATCAGTTTCCGGAAATGATGCCATTTTTATTGGTTGATATTTCTAATTTAGGAAAAGAAGAAAAAAGAAAAATAATGGGTTGTGGTGACGGATGTGAAGTGACTATTTCTGGATTAATGAAATCAAACAATGAAATAACAGCTTTAGGTTTGTCGGAAATTAGTGAAATAGATCCATCTAAGCTTTATCAGTAATATTAATAAGTGCTTCATTTAAAGCTGCCAACAGATCCTAGATGGGTTAATTTAGCCGATAAAAGTATACAAGAAATATTAATTGATCATGCTTTTTGTGAACAAAAAGCAGCAACATCTTGTATATCTTTAATAGTAACTTATTCTTATTTAAAACCAATAGTAGAGGCTATAACACCAGTTGTAAGAGAAGAATGGGATCATTTTACATTGGTTTTACATGAATTACATAAACGAGGGTTTGAACTTGGTCAACCTAGGAAAGATGAATATGTAAATCAATTATTATCCTTTCAAAAAAAAGGTTTACAAAAAGAGATTGTTTTAGTAGATAAACTGTTAACTAATGCCTTAATTGAGGCAAGAAGTTGTGAGAGGTTTAAATTATTATCCGAAGGCTTAAAAGATCCGTATTTTAAGAAGTTTTATCATAGTTTTATGGTTTCAGAAGCGGGTCATTATAGGTTGTTTATGGATCTAGCTAAAATTTATCAATCAGAATCGTATGTTAAACAAAGATGGGGAGAGTTCTTAGATTTCGAAAAAGATCTTATGAATAGGATGGAGTTAAGAGGGGATAGAATGCATTGAAAAAGGGAGACTAGTGCCTCCCTTTTTCATTTTCATTTCAGAAATTTTAGTTATTCAATAATTATAGGTGTTTTTATAGATTTATTTTCTGTCTGTAAATTTACAATATATGTTCCTTTGACTAAATCTACTTTAATTTTTTGTTGAGAATTAATTAAATAATTCTCAATTTTTTGACTATAAACTTCTTGTCTTAAAATATTAAATATACTTACTTTAAATGAAGGTAAGTTGTCATTTAATGTAATACTAAATGATCCGTTGTTTGGATTAGGATAAAGATTCATTTCTAATAAAGTATTTTCTTCTATATCAGAGGTGTCGTATACACAGCTACCATCATCTACAGTGGCATTAGGATTATAGTTTATTGCTGTAGAATCGGTACATCCAAAAATTTCTACTTTAAAGTCACCACACATTTCTATATTATCATAGTATGCAAGTCCAGTACATCCTGCTCCCGCACAAAAGCCATAAAAATTAATTGCATCTAAAACATTTAATTGTTGTTCTCCGCCTGCATCTTGACTAAATTGCCAAGAATAAATTTCTTCTCCATTATAATATAGTGTGGTATAATCATTATCTAAGTCAATTTCTTGTCTAACTTCTACCCATGTATCATAAACTGCATCAAAATAAGCGGCTTCATATCCAGCTGCATCTAAAACAGATTGCTCTCCACTTTCTGCAGAAGCAAAAAGAATTTGATGAGCCCAAACACTATTTCCTGCGTTATATTCATGTAGAATATTATAATATGCTCCAGCGCCACCATCTGAAGGAATATACATCCAAAATATAATTTCACCACTACCAGCGTTAATACCATCAAATATGTGAACTAAGTCATCACCTTGTTCTACTAAAATTGATTGGTTACTACTAAATGCAAAATTATCTGTAACATCTACCCCTGAATTATTATTATCCCAACCAATCCAGTCGCTTGATTGTGAGTCTATGTTACTATCATCATAACTTTCAAAATTTTCTCCCCATTGTAATATATTACATGGTTCCCATGGATAAATACAAGACCCATCATCTTGAATGGCGTTAGGGTCATAATTATCAGCATTTGGATCAGTACATCCTTCAGGATATTCACATGAACCATCATCAGTATTTGCATAAGGGTTATAATTTAATCCTTGTGAATCTGTGCAGCCCAAGACAATTAATGTTATACAACTACCATCATCAATAGTTGCAGAAGAATCATATTCCAAATAATTATCATCTGTACATCCTGCGCAAGAAGTATATTCGCATGATCCATCATCTGTGTCTGCATTTGAATTATAGTTGCATGCTCCTGGGTCAGTACACCCTTCATATATACAGGATCCGTCATTTGTATTAGCATCAGGATTATAGTTAGATGCACTTGAATCAGTACATCCATAAATTGGTTCGCCAGCAGTTACACAGAATGAATAAGTAGCAGAACATGGACCTGAATCACCTCCTGATTCACAATCACCAAATATAGGGTCATTTTCTTCAAATAAAATTTCCCCAGTTTCATCAGTTATTGAGAAAGGAGCTCCATCAACCCCACAACTAAATTCTGAGCCACCAACTCCATCACCATAACTATCAGTAATCGTAAATGTATAACAACCAGCGCTTAGGCAAATTTCTTGTTGTTGAGTGCTGCCTCCTTCTTCCATTGTGTCCCCTGTGCTGCCTCCAGGATATGTTCCTTCAGACACTTGTGAAATCACAATGCCGTTATCATTTACTAACTCCCAGCTAATCTCTTCACCATAACAGTCTAATACTAAATACAAAGAAACTGTATTGTCACAAGAGTATTGACAAGATTCATCATCTGCGGTTGCATTTGAATTAAAATTATCTGCTGTTGAATCTGTACATCCATAAATATATTCACAAGACCCATCATTTAAGTTTGCGTCAGGATTGTAATTTTCTGCAATTGGGTCTGTGCATCCATATATTGCATTCTCATTACAAATGCTTTGTTCATTAGCGCAAACATCACCATTAGTATTTGTGCAGATCCAGTCTAGAAAATAAGAAACACGAGTATACACTCCTGGGTAACCAGCTTCGGCACATCCATAGCCCCAACTTACAACACCAACTTGAAGATAAGTTTCATCATCTGTTGCTAATACTACCATGGGCCCTCCACTATCACCCTGACAAGAATCATATCCACCATTACTATATCCAGCCATAATCATATCAGCATCTATTTGATTTCCGCCATAATTTGAAGTTTCTGTAATAGGAACATCTACTACCTGTAGTTGATTAGGATTATTCGCTGTTCCTTCATCCTCTCCCCATCCTGTTATCCATGATGTTTGCCCGACATCTTCTACTCCTAATTGTACCTGTTGATCACAAACAAGTGATACTGGTTGAACATTATTACTAAATTCGATTGGGTCTTCAAGTCTAATTAAAGCAATATCATTATTCATAGTATTGCTGTTATAGTTTGGATGAGATATTATTTCAGCTACCTCGTAAGTTTGACCGCCTTGCGCATAACTATTACTATTTCCAACTCTTACATAGGTGGTTGGTGCTATTTCTCCAGACATACAATGAGCAGCAGTTAAAACCCAATATTCATTTATGACAGAAGCTCCACAATAGGCATAATAGTTATTTCCCCAGCCTTCTCCAAGCATAGCTGCTTGGTATGGATAATCAGAAATATTTGCGTCATCTCCTCCAACAATATCTGATTGCCCTAATGATATAAATGGAATTAATAATGTAAAAATGATAGATAAAGTAAAATTTTTCATGCGTTTTTTTTTTTAAATGTTTGTATATGTAATTATGTATGCAAAAATTGTTCCCAAATATAAAAAAAACAAATTAATTAACAGGTTATCTCTTTTATGATCCTTTTAGAAGCTCCTTGATGTTTTTCAAAAAACAATGTAGTTTTCATTTTTGTGTCTGCATGGTTAAATGTTTTATTAAGTATTAAGTGTTCAAATTCTTTTTTATTTTTTACACAAAAAGCAATTTCATTATTTATAAAATAATTTGCTTCTGGAAAATTTTTGTATTTAGGCCCAAATAATATTGGTTTTCCAAATATTGCAGGTTCTAAACAATTATGAACACCTTTTGTGAAACCACCTCCGATATAGACAATATTAGCATATTTGTAAATATACTTAAGTATTCCAATTTTGTCTACTATTATGATTTTTGAATTTTTTAAATCATGTGGATTAGAGTAAAGAGACCATTTTCGGTTTATTAGTTTAACAACTTGATTAATATCTTTTTTTGAGTTTGTGTGGGGAATAATAATCCATTTATTTTGATCAGAGTTCATGGAATTTTTGAAAAGATTATAATCCTTAAAATCAGTGCTACCAGCTAAGATTACTTTTCTCTGACCAATAAAACTTTTTATTAATTGATTTTCTTCTTGTGTTTTTAGTTGATCTAATAAAACTTGATCAATTCTAGGGTCTCCACTTAAAATAGAATCTATTTTTTTATTTTCTAGTATTTTTTTTGACTCTAAATCTTGAACAAAAATACGGGTTATTTTTTTTAATAAATAACAATAATATTTGCCATAAAAAATGTTATTTACTTTTTTGCTTTTTATTTTTGAACCTATAAGATATATTGGGATTGATTTTTTATAACTAGTATTAATCAAATTTGGCCAAATTTCATTTTTCGCAATTAAAATTTTTTCAGGATTTATTTTTTCAATAAAATCATTTATTCTTTTTTTTGTGTCAAAAGGAATTAATGAACAAGGGTGTTTTATTTTGTCTTTTAAATGTTTGTAAGCATCTGGGGAAAAAAAAGTAATTATTAGGTCTGTATGTTTTTTTTCAAAATATGTAATAATTGGCTTGATTTGTTCATATTCTCCTACTGATGAACAGTGAAACCAAATTTTCTTTTTATTATTTAGGTTGTTAGTAAAATCTTTAATTTTTTTTTGTTCTATAAGCCAGATTTTTAATTTTATTGAAAAAATAGAATAACAGGGTGCGATTATCTTGTAAAATGTTATTATAAAAAAATTATAGATTAAGAACATGCCTAGTATTAATAATAGTAATAGTTAGAAGTAGTTCTTTTTTTTAAGGGAACAATCCATTCAAATTTCAAGCCTATAAAAACATCAAATCTTTTTTGTGGGATAGAGTTATTGGTGTAATGATAATTTCTTAAATCTTTAGCCCAGCATTCAATTATTTCAATTCCAAAATTAAAATTCTTCATATTATTATCTGACAAATACATAAACGTTAAAGATTGTTTTAATGAAACCCCACCTGAAAGGCGATCATAACCCTTTATTAGATCTTCATTCAGCTGTGGCGTTTCTCCAAGAAGAGTTTCTATAAATATTTTGTGATAAACATAACCTAAACCTATTGAGGGAACAATTCCAGACTTAGATTTTTTAATATTTAAATTAAGTTTTTTTCCGAAATTTATATGTAATTGAGCACCCCTTTCAAATAGTCTAATAATAGGAATTTGTCCATTTATATTTATTATATCACCATTGTTTCCATCTATAAAATCAAAAATATTATCTTCTTTTATATCATTTCCAAACAACCATCTTCCAGATAATGAAAATAAATAACCATTTTTGTTTTTTTGAATTAATGACGCTCCTAAAGAAGAATTATTTCCAAATCTTTCCTTTAAATCAAATTCAGGAAATTGATATGCATAATCAACAGAAAACATAAAAGAGCTAGTTTTTGTTTCATCTGTCTGTGAAAAAACGATTATTGGTATAATAATAAAAATGAAAATTTTTTTCATTAAATAAAAATTAAAAAACAAATATACATTGAATAAACAAAAACATGAACGATATAATAAATGTTATATTTGAATTACTTTTAATTCTATAGCATGAATTTTGATAAATATATTTTAATAACTGGAGGCGCTGGGTTTATAGGGTCTCATTTAGTGAGAAAATTTGTTAACTCATATAAAAATTATTTTATCATTAATATTGATAATTTAACATATGCTTCTAATTTAAAAAATACTTCAGATTTAGAAAAGGCCCCTAATTATCGATTTATCAAAGGTGACATTAATAATAAATCTATTTTAAAAACTCTTTTCGACAAGTTTAAGATAGATTCAATTATTCATCTTGCTGCAGAATCACATGTTGATAATTCTATTGATAATCCATTACTTTTTGTACAGACAAATATTTTAGGAACGATTAATTTACTTGAAGAAGCAAAATTAAGATGGTCTAATTCAACATCAAATCATTTATTTTATGCGATTTCTACAGATGAGGTTTATGGCTCTTTGGGAAGCACTGGTGATTTTTCAGAAAA
>Ga0163179_10001922_pt1 | contig 14600 bp, 10 predicted proteins | sample AtlANTMetagenome_FD_109643 | JGI IMG/M metagenome (GOLD analysis project Ga0163179, IMG submission 109643) | Marine eukaryotic phytoplankton communities from the Atlantic Ocean - Atlantic ANT 2 Metagenome | ecosystem: Environmental > Aquatic > Marine > Oceanic | place: North Atlantic Ocean...
CCAACAGGCCTGACCGCGATGAGGATGATGGGGGAAAAGACCGGTGCGTTTGAAGCCATCCTGAGCGACGACCTGGATAACTTTGAGAGTGACAGAATCAACGAGTTTGACGCGATCCTCTTTCTTAATACGACGGGTGATCCTTTCATGGAGAAGGGAAAGCCGGATGCCCAGGCACGCTCCGAAAGATTGCAGAAGAACCTGCAGGATTTCGTGAAGGGCGGAAAGGGTTTCGCTGGATTCCATTCGGCGACCGATACGCTGAAACCGAGAGGAGGAAAGACCCCGGAATACTCCAAGATGATCAATGGCGCCTTTGATGGACATCCATGGGGAGGGGGCAGCAATGTGACCATTGCGGTTGAAAAAGGTCAGGAGAAGCACCCTGTCGTCGCGCACCTCAATGGCGAGAGTCTGAGTTTCAAGGAGGAGATCTACCAGATGCGTGACCCATACGATTCCAGCCAAGTGCAGATGCTGCTGCGCCTTGACCTGGAGAAGAGTGACAAGAAGAACCTCAAGCGCGCGGATCGTGATTATGGTGTGGCCTGGGTGAGGAAGTGGGGGGAAGGTCGCGTGTTCTATTGCTCACTTGGGCACAATGATGCGATGTATTGGCATCCGGAGGTCCTCAAGGTCTATCTCGGAGGGCTTCAGTATGCCCTGGGGGATTTCGATGTTCCGTCGAAATAGAGCCCCGGAGACAGGTATATCCAGTTCCGGGATTCCGTTTTTCAAGGAGCCCGTGGCCGCGGCCACGGGCTTCTTCCTGCCTCCGCAGCTGCCCCGTTGCCCGTTAGAGTGGAGGTGCCTGCGCCCGTGGGGCTCTAAACGCCTTCGCGGTTCAAGGCTGAAATGGCTTTTGGAGCCTTAAAAAAAGGGTTTTTATCCTGCCAGATCCTTCCGGACTTACTTAGATTCTGAAGCTTGTGAAAAATTTCACAAACCGCTTGTGAAAAATTTCACAAAGTACTACAGTTCCCCAAGATAAGCCCATGGCCAATTTCTTCCCGCGTTGGACGAATATCCTACCGCTCAAGATCGCGGTCTGTCTTGGGGTGGCTGGAGCTGGAGTAGTAGTAGGATTCACCTATTACGCGACTCCCAAGGCTCAGAGAGTTGGCTACATGCCGGCACAGCCCATTCCCTATGATCACGCCCTGCACGTGAACCAGCTTGGGATGGATTGTCGCTATTGTCATAGCTTCGTGGAGCATTCGGGGCACGCTAATGTCCCATCCGCCAGCACCTGCTGGAATTGCCACCAGCATGTAGCCAAGGATAGTGAGAAATTGCAGCCCCTGCGACGGGCGTTTGACAAGGATTACGAGAATTTTGACGGGGAACCGATCAAGTGGGTGCGCGTCCACAAGAATCCCGACTATGTATTCTTCGACCATTCGGCTCATGTGAACCGTGGGGTCTCCTGCGAGTCCTGTCATGGTAAGGTTAATGAGATGGAGGTTGTCTATCAGGCTGAATCTCATTCGATGGGCTGGTGCTTGGACTGCCACCGAAATCCCGAGAAGCATCTCCGCCCGCTGGAAGAGGTTTTCAACCTGGATTATGACGCAGAGGAGTGGTTAGCCGCCAACCCAATGAAGCATCCCGATACCGGGGATCCCCTTAAGACGCAGAAGGACCTTGGTCTCTACCTGAAGGAGCACTGGAATATCAAGGCGAAGGAGAGTTGCTCGACCTGCCACCGCTAGCCCATGAGTAAACGCATCTTCCATCACCCTGAGGTTCATCCAGATGAATCGGGGGTCACTTCATGGCGCAGTGTTGGCGAGTTGGAACGGACCCCTGCCTTCAGAGCCCATCTTGAGCGGGAATTTCCTGAGGGATCCGGCCATCTCAGCGAAGAGGACCAGAAGGCAACACGGCGCAGCTTCATGAAGTTGATGGGCGCTTCCTCGGCCCTGAGTGGGCTCACTCTGGTTTCCTGCCGTCGACCGGAATCCTACATTGTCCCCTATCGGAAGGCTCCGGAGTGGGTCATTCCGGGCAAGCCGCTCTACTACGCTTCCACCCGTCCCCGGGCCGAGGGATCAGTTCCCTTGATTGTGACAACTTATGAGGGACGACCCACGACCCTGGCCCCAAATGGGGACCACAACGACGGGTGTGGTGCTGATGCCCTGACTCACGCCTCGGTCCTCAATCTCTACGATCCCAAGCGTTCGCGCGATTTCCTCAAGAGCGGAAAGAAGGCCAGCCAGAAGGAATTTGAAGGCGTTTTTGGGTCCATTGCGCGGGGGGGCGGGAAGCTTGCCATTCTGGTAGGTGAAGACGACTGCCCGACTCGAAACCGGCTGGTTGAAGAGATCGGACAGGCATACCCGGGATCGAGGTTTTACAGCTATGAGGCCTTGCGTGGGGAGGCTCGGCGTAAAGTTCAGGACGAGGTTTTCGGGAGTGGCTCCCAGACCGTGGTGGACTTTTCCAAGGCAGACCGGGTCTTGTCCCTCGATTGTGATTTTCTTGGAATCGATCCTGCTGGAAGTGCTTCTGATTTTTCGAGGAAGAGGCAGGGTGGGGGAGAGGATTATCGTCATGATATCTCTGCTGAGGCCATGAATCGGCTCTACATGGTCGAGACGGCATACAGCCTGACTGGAGGGATGGCCGATCACCGGATGCGTGCCAGACCAAGCCAGATGGCTGGGATCGCTGCGCAGGTTGCCGCAGAACTTGGGGTGGAGGTTGCGGGATACCAGGACGGCGGTCTTTCAGATGCCGAGAAGAAGGCCTTACTGGGCAGCGTCAAGACTTTCGATAGCTGGATCAAGGCCTGTGCGGACGACCTTAAGGCTCATGAAGGAAAGGCTGTCGTTCTTGCCGGTAGCCGGCATGGCGAGGATCTCCAGCGGATCGTAATCGCCATTAACAGGAAGCTGGGCTCTTACCGCGGACCGGTGGTGGTTTACGAGACCGGGCGGGCAGGGCTGGGAACAATCGAGGACTTCGAAGCAGATGTGGATTCCGAGACTACGGTTCTCCTTCTCGGGCCTTCCAACCCGGTATACGAAAGACCAGGTGGTAAGTTCGGCAGGTTGTTGAACAGGGCCCGGTTGAGCATCCACCTGGGACTGAGAACCGACGCCACCGCGCTTGCCTGCGACTGGCACATTCCCGCCGCTCATTATCTAGAGAGCTGGGGAGATACCCGGACCTCCACGGGAACATTGTCTCTGGTGCAGCCGATGATTCTCCCTCTCTATGGGGGGTTCTCGGAGCTTGAGATTCTTTCCCAGTTGATCAGCTGGAATAATTTCGACTGGGCGAGCCTTGAAAACGATAATCCCGAGGAAAAGGTTCAGCCACCTGTCCTGATCGCCGGGGAGGGCCCTGCCAAGGCTCCATCTCCAGCTATGGCCGAAGTGCGTAAGACTTTCGCATTGCCTGAGAATGCTAATGACGATGGGGATGCAGCGTGGAAGGAAGCTCTGAAAGATGGGTATCTGCAGAGCAGTTCCTACCAGACAGTAGATGCGGAAAAGGCGAGTGACCCGAAGGCTAAGCTCAGTTCCGCAAGGCCACAGGGTATTGAGGTTAACTTGCTTGCCGACGCCTCGGTGTGGGATGGGCGTTATATTGATAACGGGTGGCTGCAGGAGGCCCCAGATCCCATTTCCAAGCTTTCATGGGACAACGCAGCTCTCGTTTCTCCGAAGACAGCCAAGAAACTGGGGGTCTACGAGTCTGTTGAGCAGTTAGAGCCTGAAACAGATATTCCGCTGCTTGGTAAGGTGAAGAACGCGCCCAAGCCTTCCATTGATGAGGGGAAGAATGCCAGGGCGCCAATGGCCTTGATCAAGACCAATGCCGGGCGCATGGAAATTCCCGTTCTGGTGGCTTTTGGACATGCAGATGACTGTATTTCGATCGCAGTAGGCTATGGACAGGGGGCTTCGGACAGGCGGGATGGGGTAGAAGTAGCAAGTGAAGGGGACCCCTACGCTCCCGTTGGCCTGGTTGGGATCAATACCGGCTTTAATGCATACCAGTTGAGGGCTGATGCCTCCTTCAACACCGAAGCCACGGGAGTCACCAGGATCAAGGCGCGCTATCCAGTCGCCCTGGTTCAGGAGCATAACGCCATGAACGGGCGGGCTCTTGCACGGGAGGTGTCCACCAGGGAGGTCGAGCACCATGGGCACAAGGTTTCTTTCGAGGAACAGGTCGCAAAGGTGCGTGAGCAGGGACCGGTTGATTCGCACGCTCCGGAAAATGTCTCGCTGTATAAACGCCGTGGATCCAAGACCTGGGAAAAGGACGTCGACAAGCAGGAAGATCTCATCAGTGACAAGATCCACCAGTGGGGGATGACTATTGACCTCAACACTTGTGTTGGGTGCAACGCCTGTCTGATCGCCTGCCAGGCGGAGAATAACATCCCGATCGTGGGCAAGGAGCAGGTTGCCATGGGTCGTGAGATGCACTGGGTCCGTATGGACCGTTACTTTGCAGCTCCCATGGAGGAGATGGATGAGAAGACCCACAAGAAGGTGCCTACTCCCGAATGGGTGCAGGACAATCCCGAGATGGTCCCGCAACCGGTTTCCTGCATGCAGTGCGAGAACGCTCCCTGTGAGACGGTCTGCCCGGTGAATGCCACGGTTCACAGTGAAGAGGGGCTCAACACCATGGCCTACAACCGCTGTATCGGAACCCGTTATTGCGCCAACAACTGCCCCTACAAGGCGCGGCGTTTCAACTATTTCGATTACAACAAGCGCAATCCTCTTGTTGATCACAATCTTTACAAGGGGCCCTTCGGAGAAACCCAGGTGGGAACGGCCCCCCATCTCCAGAGAAATCCCAATGTCTCGGTGCGCATGCGCGGGGTGATGGAAAAGTGCACCTATTGCGTGCAGCGCCTGGAGAGCGCCAAGATCAAGCAAAAGCAGATCGGGCGGGAAAAGACACTGCGTGCGGGAGTCAAATCTACCGAGGTTGAGATCAAGCCGGAAGACCTGCGTGTAAGGGCAGACTCAATCAAGGTGGCATGCCAGGATGCCTGCGAAGCAAATGCGGTCAGTTTCGGGAACCTCCTGGACAAGGAGGACGCCCAAGTCTGGCGGGCGAAGTACAAGGGGGAGAAAAAGAAAAAGAATGGCATAACCGAGCTCATTCACAATCCGCGGAATTACGACGTCCTCCAGTATATCGGAACCGCTCCTCGAACCAGTTACCTGGCTCGTGTGAAGAATCCCAACCCCGCCATGCCTGATGCCGCCTACCGCGGCCTGGCAACGATACACACCGGTTGATCCCGGAACCTGATCACGATGGCAGACACCGCTACCAAGACTACGAGTGAGGCATCCGCGCCCCGGGAGGTGAAACTCCCGGTGCTGGAGCGGGAGAAACTCGTTCTTAACAAGCGTTCCTATCACTGGATCACGGAGCGGGTGTGCGGGATCATTGAGAACAAGCAGCCTGCAATCTGGTGGGCGCTTTTCATCCCGAGCCTGATAATGGCTGTTGTCGGGGTTGGAGGTGGCCTGATCTATCTGGTCACCACCGGAGTAGGGGTCTGGGGCAACACCAACCGGGTGATGTGGGGCTGGCCCATCGTCAACTTCGTGTTCTGGATCGGAATTGGACATGCCGGAACCCTCATTTCGGCTATTCTCTTTCTCACACGGCAGAACTGGAGAACATCCATTAACCGGGCGGCGGAGGCCATGACCATCTTCGCGGTAATCTGCGCCGGGATCTTTCCGGCCTTCCACGTGGGACGGGTCTGGATGGCCTGGTATCTCGCGCCTATTCCCAATGCCAACGCGATCTGGCAGAACTTCAAGTCCCCTCTGCTCTGGGATGTGTTTGCGGTTTCCACCTACTTTTCGATCTCACTGGTATTCTGGTTTCTCGGGATGGTTCCCGATCTGGCAACCATCCGTGACCGGTGCAAGCGTGGCCTGAAGAAGGTTCTTTACGGAATCTTCTCTCTCGGATGGAGGGGAAGCAACAGGCACTGGAGCCATTACGAGATGACCTATCTTATTCTGGCAGCTCTCTCCACCCCGCTGGTTCTCTCGGTGCACTCGGTGGTGAGCTTTGACTTCGCCACTTCGATAGTGCCCGGATGGCATACTACCATCTTTCCCCCTTATTTTGTAGCAGGTGCGATCTTCGGCGGATTCGCCATGGTGCTGACCATCATGATCCCGGCCCGTTTTTTCTATGGGCTCGGTGACATGATCACGATGAAGCACATCGATAACATGGCAAAGATCATCCTGCTGACGGGAACGATAGTGGGATATGCCTATCTCATGGAGCTCTTCGTGGCCTTCTACTCTGGAGCCAAATACGAGATGGCAGCCTTTACCTACCGGATCACGGGCCCCTACTGGTGGGCTTACGTGGCCATGATGAGCTGTAATGTGCTTTCTCCCCAGCTCTTCTGGTTCAAGTGGTGCCGGGAGAACCTGTGGGTCGTGATGGGAGTCTGCATGGCAGTGAATGCGGGGATGTGGTTCGAGCGCTTCGTCATCATTGTGACGACTCTGGCTCGTGACTTCATGCCGGCCAACTGGAAGTATTATAATGCCAGCTGGGTCGATATGGGCCTGTTCCTGGGGACCATCGGACTTTTCACTGCTCTTTTCCTTCTCTTCCTGAGGTTCCTTCCCTGCATCAACATTGCGGAGGTCAAATGGGCCAAGGAAGAGAGTGATGCGCACTACGATGACAAGAAGGGCCACCCGGATGAAGGAACGGTGGTGGAGTCTGCCTACCAGCATGAACTTGAGAAAGGAACCGCTGAAGTCTGATGAGTACCTCTGTCAAACGAGTATACGGTTATCTTGCCGAGTTTGAGAGTGCTTCAGCACTTTATAAGGCGGCAGAGAAAGTCCGTGATGCCGGATACCAGAAATGGGACTGCTATACGCCCTACCCGGTACATGGTCTCGATGGAGCAATGGGACTGAAGCGTTCCATTCTCCCTTATTTCGTTTTCTTTGGTGGACTTACCGGATTGGTTACGGCCTTCCTGCTGGCCTATGTCACCCAGGTGGGCATCTATCCGACCCTGGTGCAAGGCAAGCCCGCCAACATCTTTACCATTCCCGCCTTTTTCCCGGTGATGTTCGAGTTGACCGTGTTGTTCTCAGGGTTCACTGCGCTCTTTGCCTGCCTGGGGCTCTGCCAGTTGCCCCGCTGGAATCATCCGCTTTTTGCGAGCCGGCAGTTTCACCGGGTTACGGATGATGGTTTTTTTATCGGCATTGAGGCACGGGATCCGAGTTTCTCAGCGGAAGGGACCAGAGGCTTTCTGAGCGAGATCGGCGGGGACAATATCGAACTTGTGGAGGAGGACGAAAAAGCAAGCTGACCGCATGAAATACTTCTTCCTCGCCTTTATCGGTCTGATTGTCCTCACCATCGGAATCTTCGGGTTCCGGGGGAGCAAGTCGTCCAAGACCCCGATTGAAATTTTTCCGGACATGGACCGCATGGATTTTGTCAAGGGGCAGAAGCCCAGTGACTTTTTCCATGACGGCTTGGGAGCCCGTCTTCCTGTCGCGGGCACGGTGCCGCACTCCAGTGACGACGGGGTATTTCCGGTTGAGTTCGGGGAAGGCCGTTCCGGGCACTACTACACAGGTGCGATTAATGATTATTTCGCCGCGGGACTCCCGCTTGAGGAACTTGGCCTGATTGGGGACGAGAGTCCGGTCGGTATGCAGACTCTCCTTCGTCGCGGCCAGGACCGATTCTCCATCTTCTGCGCGATCTGTCATGGGGATAATGGAGAAGGGACAGGAGTGGTGAGCAGATACATGGCCGCCAAGATCGCAAACCTCCACGAAGCGCGGTTTGGCTCCGAACAGTATCCCGACGGGAAACTTTATCACGTGATCACCCACGGACAGGGCCTCATGAGCGGCTACGGGGCCAGTATCCCGGTGCGTGATCGATGGGCGATTGTCGCCTACGTGCGTGCCCTGCAGGACTCGAAGAAGGAACCTGTTGCTGCAGCATCAGGCCCTGCTACGGGTGATAATGAAAACGGGGCGGGAGGCCCTTCGAATTGATTCCGGCATGGCACACGATCTAGTCACATCGGCAGATATCCCGGTTGAAGGCGAAAAGCTGGAAACCGACAAGCTGGGACGCATCAGAACGGTTTGTCTCGGGGTCTGCATTGTTGGCGGCATCTTCAGTCTGCTTGCTCTTTACGGGGCCTTCGGAAGAGAGATGCAGGGTTCCTACAGCTTTTCATGGCTCTATGGATTCTTCTTCTTCGTTACGCTGGCCCTTGGGGGTTGCTTCTGGACCCTCCTGCATAATGTCTCGAACTCTGGCTGGGGAGTTTCGGTGCGGAGGGTGATGGAAAACGTAGGCTACGTCTTCCCCTGGATGATTATCCCGGTCCTTCCAATTCTCCTGATCCCAGGTGTCCAGGAATTCCTCTACGAGTGGATGGAAAAGCACCGGGTAGCCAAGGAGGTTGCTGAATCAGCGAAGGAGGGCCTGCACCATGGGGAGACGGCTGATCATCTGCTTCATGGGAAGTACTGGTATCTCAATATCAATTTCTGGTATTTCCGGGTCGTCGCTTACTTTGCGCTGCTCGGCTTTGTTATTCACTTTCTGCGCAAGCTCTCGATCGACCAGGATACCGACCCCGAACCAGGGACAAGTCGCCTTAAGCGTGCCCGGTTCCACTCCTGCTGGGGGGTGCCTGTCTTTGCGGTGGTGCTTACCTTTCTGTCGATCGATCTGGTCAAAGGGCTCGACTATAAGTGGTTTTCCACGATGTGGGGGGTTTACGTCTTTGCCGGGAGTGCTCTCAACTCAATGGCGGTCATCATTCTCGTTACCATCGTGCTGCGCAGGATGGGATATATGAGAAATGTGGTTGGGCCTGAGCATGACCACCTGATGGGCAAACTAGCCTTTGCCTTCACGGTGTTTTGGGCCTATATCTCCTTCGACCAGTACTTCCTCTACTGGTATGCCAATATCACGGAGGAGACCCGCTATTACGTGCTGCGAAACACCGCAGGCTGGAACTACATCAGCATCATTCTGGTCTTCGGACACTTCGTGGTACCATTTCTTCTTCTTATCCGGCAGGATTTCAAGCGCAGGAATGGATACATGCTGATCGTGGCGATCTATCTCCTGGTCATGCACATGATCGATGTCTATCATATGATCATCCCCGAGCGTGGCCCGTCGGTTACCAAGATCCTGCACCCTGGGGATGCGGAGAAGTGGCAGTTGTGGATCAAGAGCTCCGGTCTCGGTGATATTGTGGCCTTCATAACGGTTGGATGTTTCTTCGTCTTCATTCTCCTGCGGAATCTTTCTTCCGCAGCGCTTTACCCGCACCGGGATCCGCGCATTCTTGAATCAGCCAACGTGCATAACTGATGGGCTCTGGAAACGATAATCCTCTCAAGCGCTTTTCCAGCTTCTGGCTGGGTCTGGCTCTCTTCGGGGCCTTTGGCCTGGCGAGTCTGGTGCTGGGTATTGGATTTACCAAACCCGGCGAAGACAGTTTTGACCGGATCAACGAGAAGCGCCGGACTGCGATCAAGAGCGAAATTGAAAAGGCTCATGCCGGAGCACTGGAGGCAGTCGAAGGTAGTTTTTCCACAGTGGGAACACAGTTCCTTGAGACAGCGCCTTCGGGTGTAGAAAAGCCCGAGTTTGTTCTCCCTGGATCAGCCACCCAGAAAAACAAGGCCGCGGGTGGGTCAGGGGTAGTTGTTCCAGAGGGATTCCCAGTCGTGGCCTCTGATGCCCCCGTAGACCCTGCTGTGATGGAAAAAGGCAAGCTGACCTTCGCGATCTGTTCGGCATGTCACGGCCTCGAGGGAGAGGGAATGTATCACATCAACAAGACAGGTCCGCCACTGGCGGGGTCGGAGTGGGTGACAGGACCGGTGGCTAACCTTATAGCAATTCAGTTTCGTGGGTTGAATGGTCCGATTGAAGTAAAGGGTGAGACATATACCCCGGTTGCCCCCATGGCTCCATTGCCCCTGGATAACGATTCCATTGCAGCGGTGCTTACCTACATCAGGAACAGCTTTGGTAACAAGGCTTCCCCCGTCACCCCGGAGCAGGTCGAAGCAATGCGAGGGGAACTGGGAAAACCGATGCTGAGTCCAGCAGACCTGCTTCCTCCTGTTCCAACTCCGGGAACGACGCCGAATTAATCCAACGAACGTATCTTCATGGGTTCTGACAGTGACAGCCAAACTAAGCTCCATGACGATATGGAGTTGCGGGCAAGGATTGACCGCTCGCTGAGGCATCCCGTGATGTTCTTTTTCGCCAGCGGGGCGGCCTGGCTCGCCGTGGCCCTCGTTCTCGGATTCATTTCCTCCTATCAGTCACACGACACGAGATTTCTTTCGGGAGTAGGATTTCTTAATTACGGGCGCGTTTATCCGGCGCATGTCAATGTCCTCATCTACGGATGGGGATGCCAGGCTGCCTTCGGGCTCATCGTCTGGCTCATGGCTCGTCTTTCACGCAAGGAGTGCACCTGTGCGGGAGTCATCCTGACCGCAGGCCATATCTGGAACCTCGGGGTTCTGGCCGGTATGCTTGGTATTCTCTCGGGCTATGGATCCGGCAAGCCCTGGATGGAGTTTCCATCTGCCATCTGGCCGCTCTTCCTGGTGAGTTACTTCTTCATAACGGTTTGGTCCTTCATCCAGTTCCGCTGCAGCGAACCGGGCAAAACCTATGTGGCCCAGTGGTATCTCCTTGCTGCTCTTTTCTGGTTTCCATGGGTGTATCTGACCGCGCATCTCTTTGTTTTCGTTTTCAATGGGCACCCTGTGATGGCCGCCGGTGTCAACGCGTGGTTCAAATACGCCCTTATCTTCCTGTTCTTCACCCCGGTGGCCCTGGGGACCTCCTATTATCTGGCTCCCAAGGTCACGGGTCGACCGGTTTACAGCTATCCGCTTGCACTTTTCGGTTTCTGGGCGCTGGCAATCATTGGCCCGTGGGCAGGCATGCAGAAACTGGCAGGCGGTCCTCTGCCTCAGTTCATGCCTTATGTCGGGGCCGCGGCTACGGTCCTGATCCTCATTCCGGCCCTTGCGGTCGGGGTCAATATCCTGATGACCCTGCGAGGGCATGAGGCAGAGGTGGGCTCCAGCCCGTCGCTACGCTTTACGGTTGCGGGGATTGCCTCCTTCCTGGTCCTTGGTCTGGTCGGGATGGGACTGAACACTCCATCGATACTGAAGATGACCCAGTTTTCCCTTACCGGATACGGATTTGAGATTCTCGCGATCTATGGCTTCTTCAGCATGTGCGCGTTTGGCGGAATCTATTTCATCGTGCCCCGGGTCACTCGTCGCGAGTGGCTTTCGCGTCGCTTCATCGGTTGGCACTTCTGGCTCACGATCTACGGAATAGCCACGGTGGTGGTGTGTTCGATAATGGGCGGACTTTTCCACGGGGCGGCCCAGGAGGCCTACAACAGCGCGTGGCAGGATGCCGCCAAGATCAGTTATGCGTATACAGTAGGAACCACGGTCGCCTGGGGACTTATATTGTTCGGAAGCCTGTTCTTCCTCCTGCACCTCCTTTTAATGTGGGCCCGTCTGGGACGTCGAAGCCAGCATCCTACTCTTCTCCAGGGGGAGCACCATGGGGAATCTCCTCATGGTCCGGAGGACGATCTCGATAAACTTCATACTGCGGAAGCCTGACCCGATGACCTTCAAAGCCTTTATCCTGGCATTGGCACTGAGTTTTGGTGTCCCGTGGCTCCTCATTATCGTGGTGCCCTACGGGAAGATGCGTAATCTTGAGGCGGTCCACTTTGAAATGGACAGTGACGGACGGGATGAAGTTTATGTCCCGCGCCGGTCCGGACGTATCACTACTGGATCGGCGGTGTATGGGGCCAACGGGTGCTATGTCTGTCATACCCAGCTGATTCGGGCGAGTTACGCGGGGTCAGAGCTTGGTCGCCCTGACTGGGCTGGATTCCGTATCAAGGATGAGAACGGGGTAACCATCAATACAGCCCGGGAAACCACTCCCTATGATTATGTGGGTGAGTCGTTTGCTCATGTGGGAATCATGAGGGTGGGGCCCGACCTGAGCAACGTGGCTGGACGGATCCAGGGATACCTTGACGATCCTCTCACCAAGGCGGATTCCCCTGAGAACTGGCTATATCTCCATCTCTACAACTCCTCTTTTAAGACCAAGACCTTCAACAACGTTGCCGGCTGTCCCAGCCAGACCCATCTTTTCGAGGAGCGGGTGGTGCGTGGCCAGGGTAGTCCCGAGGCTGTGCCGGGAATTAATATGGATGGGGTGGAGGTATTGCCTACGGGCGATGCCAGGGCCCTCGTAAGTTACCTGCTCTCGCTCAGGAAAGATGACGCGGTGCCATATTCGATCAATTACAGCCGTGAAAAGAAAAAGGCTGAGTAACGGCTCAACTAATTAACTGATGGCGGATTCCAAGAAACCAGCTGACTCAAGTCGACCCGACTTGGAGGACTCCACCAGCGTGGTGGAGAGGCATGAGGGTCTGCTTGCACAGGGCGCGGCCCAGGCCCGGGAAAAGCAGGTGGCAGAGACTGGCATGGAGCCGGTTTCTCTCTGGGTTTTCGTTGCCAGTGCGGTGGTGCTGCTGGTTGCCGGAGGAGTCCTGGGTGCGGGAGGGAAACTTTTCAGCTACAATCCCCACCCTCAGGACTATACCCGCACTGAATTTGCGAGTGATGCCGATACCGGGCCGACCATCGGGCCCATCCTGACGGCGCTCAGCAAGCGCGGAAAGAACATCTATGCCAAATGCAGTGGTTGCCATGGGTCGACAGGGAATGGAGATGGCAACCAATTTCCTCCCCTGGCTGGTTCCGACTGGGTCACAGGCAGCACCGAGCGACTTGCCCAGATCATTCTCAACGGACTCAGTGGGCCTATTGATGTAGCGGGTAAGACCTACAACGGCGTCATGCCTGCGCAGGCTCCGCTCACCGCGGCGGAACTGGCAGCTGTCATGACCTTCGTGCGCAACGAGTTCAACGATGTAGGAGATATCGTCACCGTTGAGCAGGCCGCTAATGCGCTCAAGATCTATGAGTCCCGTCCCCAGGGGCAGATCACAGTCAAGGAGTTGAACGACAAGCACGACAAGATGCTTGAGGGTGAACCTGTTGATCCCGCCACAATGGTGGACTTTGAAACACTGAAACCCGCAGCGGCTGAATAATATTACCCCATTTCAAGGAAGATGAGCGCAGAAGCGTCAGCAGAGCATGGAAATGATCATGATGACCACCATCATGAGCTTCCGTTTTATAAAAAGTACATCTGGTCCACCGATCACAAGGTAATCGGCATCCAGTATGGCATCACAGCCCTGCTGTTCCTCGCCTTTGGCTTCTTCCTCATGATGGTGATGCGGTGGAGCATCGCCTATCCTGAAGAACCCCTCCCGGGCTATCTCAGTTGGATCTTCAGTGAGGAGTGGAAAGCCCGCTGGTTGCAGGATGGCAGGGTTACCGGTGATACTTATAACATGTTTGGTGCCATGCACGGCACCATCATGGTATTCCTTGGAATTGTACCCCTGGGCTTTGCCGCCTTCGGGAATTTCGTCACTCCATTGCAGATCGGGACGGTAGACATGGCCTTTCCCCGTCTCAACATGGTCAGTTACTGGCTCTACCTTGTTGGCGGTCTCACCATGTGCGCGAGTTTCTTCATGGAATCCGGGGCAGCCAAGTCGGGATGGACCAACTATTCGCCTCTCGCCAATTTCGCTGACAGTCAGATTGTCAACCAGTTCCTGGCAGGACAGACGCAGTGGCTCCTTGGAATGGTGTTTCTCATCAGTTCCTCTCTTCTTGGAGCGGTCAATTTCCTGACGACCCTGATTAACCTGCGCGCGAAGGGAATGACGTGGATGCGCATGCCCTTCTTCTGCTGGGCCATGCTGGTGACCGGGTTCCTCCTGCTCCTGGCTTTCCCGCCCCTCGAAGTGGCGGCAATCATGCAGTTGATGGACCGGACGGTGGGATCCAGCTTCTTCATGCCGAGTGGGCTTTATACTTCGGGGGCCGGAGTGATCGAAGCCTCGGGCGGAGGCAGTCCACTTCTTTACCAGCACCTGTTCTGGTTCCTGGGCCACCCGGAGGTGTATGTCCTTCTCCTGCCGGCCATTGCGTGCGTGGCTGAGATTATTCCGGTCAACACGCGTAAGCCGCTCTGGGGCTACAAGCCGATGGTCTGGTCCATCGTGATCCTCGGCTTCCTGAGCTTCATCGTATGGGCCCATCACATGTATCTCACCGGCATGGGTCCGGTCATTTCGACCTGGTTCCAGACGACGACGGTACTGATCTCGGTTCCCTCTGTCATTCTCCTGACATCCATGATCGTCTCCTTATGGGGCGGTTCGATCCGCTTCAATGTTCCCATGCTCTGGGCAGTAGCATTCCTGCCCATGTTCGGGATCGGGGGCTTAACGGGGTTGCCGCTGGCCTTCAACCTCGTGGATTTGCATTTGCACGATACCTACTACGTAATCGGGCACTTCCACTACGTAGTGGCCCCCGGTATCCTCTTCGGGCTCTTTGCCG
>Ga0163179_10001923_pt1 | contig 14599 bp, 20 predicted proteins | sample AtlANTMetagenome_FD_109643 | JGI IMG/M metagenome (GOLD analysis project Ga0163179, IMG submission 109643) | Marine eukaryotic phytoplankton communities from the Atlantic Ocean - Atlantic ANT 2 Metagenome | ecosystem: Environmental > Aquatic > Marine > Oceanic | place: North Atlantic Ocean...
CATACTTAATGCGGCCGTCCTAGCACGGTTTAAATCATCATGCCTCCTATCGATAGTAGCTTGGTCTCCTGTGTAGCTGTGTATGGTTGTCATTGACCCACGTATAATTCCAAAGTTATCATTTAACACTTTTACAATTGGTGCAAGGCAGTTTGTTGTACAACTTGCACTACTAATGATACTATCTTCTTTTGTTATGTCTCTATGGTTTACACCGTATACAACTGTACGGTCTACGTTAATACCAGGTGAACTAATAAGCACATTCCTTGCACCGTTTTCAAGATGTACGCTAGACTTGCTAGCGTCTCTAAATTGTCCTGTGCATTCTAGCACAATATCAACATCTTTCCAGTTCAATAGGTTTATATCTCTAGTATGCGTCCACTCAACGTCTATGTCCGATTCCCAGCGTCCGTGAACACTATCAAAATTTAATAGATGAGTATTAACATGCTTATCCCCTGTAGCATTAATTTTTACAAGTTCAAGGTCTTTTCTTTCGTCAGTGATTATACGGGCTAGGCATCGACCTATTCTGCCAAATCCGTTAATAGCTACAGTCGTCAAATATATGTTCTCCATGCTTTGTGTTTAATTGGCATATCTAATTGCTTACGTTTTGCAACTAAATCATAGTAGTCTGGTGCGTAGGGTTTTGTCTTAGGCTTCATACGTGTTTTGTTGCCTTTGAGTGTGTTACATGGACCACATGCGGCAACCATGTTGTCCCATTTAGTTTTACCTCCTAGGCTTAGAGGTATTACATGGTCCATAGTTAATTCTTTTCTTGTGTGGGGAGTGTTGCAGTATTGGCAAGTGTATAAATCGCGGATGTAAAGGTTAGTTTTTGAGAATCTAGGACGGCCACGCCGTCGTTGCATTTCTTTCAGCATAACCACAGCAGGCACTTTTGTTTCCCAACTAGGACTGCTTACCATCCAATCGTCATACCAATCAAGTACAACTACTTTATTCATCCAAACATATGTAATTGCTTCTTTCCAGTTGATAACTGATAGTGGTAGGTAGCTAGTGGGTTGAGCATCTGCGTTTAATAGTAATACATCACTCATCATCTTGGACCGGGTTACGGTTAAGTGTTAGAAAATCAGAACTAACATTTGAATTGACCCAATCAGCAAACTTTAATGCATCTTTGTCTTTCATAAATTCTTCTATCTTTGTACGTAGCAAATGTTCATTTACAAAATTATATCTCATACTAGTATATCCAACTTGTTACCAAGATGCCAAGCACCATTATGAATACGCTGATGTTCTCTAAAATCTTTTATTGCTTGTTCTGTTGTTTTGGGAAATGTCTCTGCTATTTTGGGAAATGTGTACTCGTGGACTTTTGTTAGACTGATTGTGTCAGCAACATAATTGTGAATAGAAATTGGACTGATAGACAACGTACTACTCCCTGTGTCATCTATTTATATTAGATGAGTTTGTTTGCGTTAACTTACGGATTAGTTAATGTTTCAAAGTCTGATCCACTTGCTAAAACACAAGCAAATCCGTTTTCCCATACACCCAACATCATATACTTGTTCAACAAAGGGTTGACCAGCATTATCATATCAGGATTGACAAACTCAAAATTGTGTGCGGAACGAACTGTTGCTTTGCCTTGAGCAAAAGGATACATTTGATGTTCAGTTTGCATTTTCTCTAGCCAGATATCAACTGGGTGGCAAGGAAGTGCTTCATTAAAGATTAAAGGTTGTCCATTATAGGGAGGCGTTTGTGGCGCCTCCGGTTTTGGTAATGGCTTTATTCCTTCTTCCTGTTGTATAGTGTCCAAGTTTCCTTTCCATCTCCATTCTTTCTCATGTTCTTCAAAACAACTGAATGTTGGAGGATCTGTGAGCACCACTGTACCTGGTATTACATAAATTGAACATTCCTTCTTTTTAGGTTTCACAGGTTGCTTGACTTCTTTAACTTTAAAACATTCTTCTCTGCCAATACCTTTTAAGCATAGCTCATATGGCATTGCTAGAATATCACAACGACAAGGAACCTTTTCTCCTTTGGGCCAAGGTACTTGTAACGGATCTTCATGGGCTTGTACTAGCGATGTAAATGCTAGTGTAAAACAAATGATAGTAAGTAAAATAACTAGTATTCTATTTAAGGATAACATTTTATTTTCCAATCTAAAAATATTGTGCAGTAGTCTCAGCAGCTACTAGATTTAGAGCTTTTCTCCACTGCTTTAATCCCGTACTATTAAATAGCATAGCATCATTAGGCGTAGCTGTCAACCATATTTTTTGATCTTTTATTTCTTGTTGGATTTGTCCTGGTGCCCAGCTACATATGCCAGACACAAGCCTAAAAGCATTAGGCACGTTACCCATAATTATCTTTTCAATCATTAGTTCGTCACTACTTACTGCATATCCTCCCGGAAGATACATTGTATTTTGAGAACTAAAGTCGTCGGTATGAACCATTACAAGTGCAGCAGTATTAAGAGGACCTCCTTGGTAAAGTACATTTTCTGATACTTCCCATATAACGCCTCTATCTTCCATTAGCTTCTTTATATTATGTGGAGAAGGTTTGTTTAAAACAAACCCTACTGTTCCTGTTTCATGATTTTCTGTAATAAGTATTACACTTTTACCGAATATGCCGCTTTCAAGTTTGGGGTGGGCTACTAGTATTTTTCCGGGGGCTAACATTGCTAACCTGTTTTTGTTGGACTAACTGGTCCACCGTAATCTTTGGATTTCATCTTCTTACCTCCAAGTTTTACTCGATTGCCCGTTTTTCCGCCCATCTTTTGACTCTTACCTGTTTGTCTAGCTCGATACCCTTGTGCTTTACAAGACGCAAGAGCACTTGCTCCAATAGCACTATCTGGCTTGGAACTTTTACATAGACTACGTGTTGCAGCCCATTCTTCTATATCCCGTTCTAACTGTAATAAGTCTTCTACTCGCATACAGTTATTTATCGGTATTTGTCAGCAGGGGCTCCGTAATGGTCTTGTGTATCTTCACACAGGCGGAAAGTTAAGGCTTTTCGTGGGCCTTTAGTGGTATTTAAGGATACCTCCCCCGACTTCTCATGAAATTCTATTTTTGTAATTCGTGCTGGTACATCATTTTGTCCTACTAGAATTGTTTGCCCAACTTCGAGGTTAAGCGATAAGTTTCGTAATGTCATTGGAGTTCTCCTTGTATGTACGGTTGTACTCAGATATTTATCATCAATTTCTACGAAGGATAAGTAATAATAACAGAATACGGAGTAATAAATTGGAAACTCAAATAGAAGATATCAATACAGGTGAAGCATGGGCTTGCCGTTTTAAAGTACAAACATTTGTAGATCCAAAAACAGGTGTAGCTGTAGAAGAAAAAAATCTTGCTGTAGGAATGCCACATAAAGGTATTCCAGGGATGTATGAAGGTATTGGACTTATCCAAGTTAGAGATAATGATACTAAAATTGTACAACTGCTAGACACCGTATCACAAATTACTTTTAAGGTTAAATTCGAAGACTGTTGGGACGTAGACACAGTTGAATGGATTAACCCTCCTGCTGAAGCTGAAATAGAAGCTTAACTACAACTAGAAAAGGATCCTTATGAATGGGATTAAAGAACTGGGTTCGCCTTGACATAGATACAAAAGATGCTATCAGCATCGACATTAAGAAACACTGCTTTGATAACACAGACAAAGCAGATATATACTTTCCTGGTCATGGCGGCATTTGGACATTCGGCAAAGATGAGATATTCAATCAATCATGGGTAGACTATGTAAAAGAAACGTGCCCATATCTAGAAGTAACAGGCGCACTAGTGTTTTGGAGGGCACCTGGGTATCAGCATGAAGGGGCTCATATAGATGTAGCACCTAATAATAGTCCTAGTAGGGTAGAGGGTATAGAATACGAAAATAACTTCCATGCAACTAATGCAAGCGACAGCATGGATAAGAAAGATTTTTATCCTGTAGTTAGTAGCTACAACTGGGTGTTAGATGAGGGCGACGATAGTGCTATGACATGGCATACACCTAAACCTTTTCACACACCAGAAGAAGCAATTCTAGAACTAAAGAAGTTCACAGACGCTGTACACTATGACGAAGTACCTCTAGATAAACTAGATGAAATAGATAGATGCACAATAGGGCATGACAAACTAGTGATGGTTAGAACAAACGTACTACACAACGTAGACATGGGCCAACAAGAACGCTGGGCAATTAGTGCTAGGTGTGTAATGAATTGGGCCACATGGGACGAAGCTGTTGAAAAACTACAGCCATGGATAGAAAAGCCCAAAGAATTTGGTGGACCAAGTGGTGCTGAGCCCACACGATTTGGTACATGGGAAAGCAAAGGAAGAGAAGTTGATTTCTAAATTAGTACTAGCAATAACTTTAGCTGTAGGAGGAGCATATCCTACTCCTGTAGTAGCAGAAGATAACTGGGGATTAACAAGGTATTTGCAGACAGTTACTCCTAACCTAGTTAACTTTATCGAAGATAATTCAAATTATATATATGGTGGTTGGGCCTATCCTGAAATTATAATTGACACACCAAAAGAGATATGTGCTGTTGTATATGAAAAACCAAGACCAGAATGTGATATAGCAGGGTATTACAACGATGATGATAATACTATACATATTCGTAACTCTCCCACAAAGCATATGACAGATGATAGGTTCTTTGAAGTGGTGCTAGTACATGAGCTAGTACACTTTCTACAGTATCACGATGGAACATATGAAGAAGTTACATGTAGACAAGAGTTAGAAAAAGATGCATTTATGATACAAGATAAGTTTGTAAAACAACAGGGTATAGATCTTCAGCAAGCACCAGACCCACTGTTTTCGTTGTTAATGAGTAGCTGTCCACGTGACATGCCGTTTATGTCTCCTGGAGGTGGCTAATTGTACAGACGTATAATTAAAACATGTACTTGGCAAGCATTAGGTGTTGTATGGTTTATGAGCTATGCTTTAGTAACAGGAGGTGACTTATGGTACACATTTGGATTATCTCTAGCAAGTATTCCTGCAGGTAGCTTAATGTTTTACGGCCATGAATGGATATGGGACAAAGTAAACAGTCGCGGATAAGTATATAAAACAAGGAAATTAAATGAAACTTTGGCATAAAACAAGCATAGACATTAGCGACTGCTATTTGCCTGGGCTTGATATGGATGCTTATTTAACAAGCAAAGAAACTATGGACAAGCACAATACATTTTTTGTAGAAGGTGCTGGCGGCATATGGAATATACCTGCAGAAGAAATATTTAACACTAAATTTATACAAGAGATGAGACAACTTGTTGGTTCTCCTATTGCAACTGTCAACTGCTTTATGCGTTGGCCCAATTATCAACATGCAAGTGCTCATCATGACTGCTATGAGTATGATGGCGAAGTTATCAAACATGGCGGTGCATTAAACTGGTGTTGGGAGCCTGATAATGCTGAAATGGTTTGGTACAAACTTCCTGAAGGAGCTGTACCGTTTACAGAGAAACGCAGAAACATAGAAATGAATGTTAGTGTTGATATAGACGATACACTTGAAGTATTAGACAAGCATGTAATAGGACAAACACCTACCCTAGTTAATACTGCTGAATTTCATTCTGTAGATATGAACGATCGCAAACGTATTTGTTTGAGCTGTAGATTTACTTGGGTAGTTACCTGGGATGATCATATGAACACGTTTAGGAATGTTCTAGTAAACTAGTCCAAAGCTTTTCATTACGCAATGTCCTTGGTTGGTGTAATTTTCTAGCACTTGCCATCATTCCAGGACCTGCTCCACTTTTAACAAGATCAGTTAGATGTTTTACACCTTCGAGTTTAGCTTCTATATATGGCTGTATAATTGTTGCATGCTGATGTTCACTACCTGAATTAATATTGTCATCATACCCAACTGTTAGCTGTAGTGCTTCTTGTGGTTTATAGAAAGGAAAATGGTTTAACATATGAAAGCTAGGTAGTTTCTTAATATTGTTGTGGTGGTCACATTTATTAATTTCCCATACAAAGTCTGTAGCTTGTCCTATGTCTGCCCAGTCTGCTTCCCAGAATAAACTTTTGTCATCAAACTTATGCTGTACTCCGCCATGTGTTCTATCATACTTTGTATTGATTTGATCTATACGCTGTTGATCTGTTATTTGTCTATATCCGTGTTGTTTCCACTCTTTGCTAAAAATACTTGTAGTAGCAGTGTTGTCATCTAAACTAATTTCTAATGGCCACCATTGCCAGTTTTGGTCACTCCAGTTTTCTCTTAACCACATTTCACTTTCCCACCAGCTTTCTGGAGTTTCATGTGGTAGTCCTGCAATCATACCCAAGCTTCCTCTATATAAGCCTAGTTCATCCATAAAGTGCTTGCGTATATCTAACATGCCTTGCTTGATACGCTTGCTAGGCATACCTTTTGCAACTGCTTTACCAGCGGCATCGTTGAGTGTTTCTACACCATAGAAATGATTCCATACCCTAGCTCTGCTGAGTAGTTTAAGCTGTTGCGGTTTAGCAACAGTTAGGTCCAAACGTATGAAGCATGCGAAGTTGGGTTCAAAGGGCAAGCTCTGCACAACATCGCCAAGCATTTCTAGCTTGCTTTCTCTGTCATTTAGGGTATCATCTGCTAATATATAATTAGTAGTGCCAAAGCGTTCATAGTTATCAATGAGCTCTGCACGTAATAGTTCTGCTTCAGTTGAAGTATCTTCTTTAATGCCTAAGAATGCGTAGTTACAATACTTACACTGAAACTTACACCCTCTGCTTAGTTCTACAGTAAGTAATTCGTGATCCTGTATGTAGTCATCGTCTCTATAGTCAATACCATAGTCACCTAAGTTCATAGCTTTGTAGTCTGTGTTACAGTCAACAAATAGACCACCTAGTATATCTTTGCCTTTAGGTTTAGGTCCTCCGTCAAACAACCAGTCAAGTACAAGTGGTACTGCTACTTCTGCATAACCATAAAGCATAGCATCTAGTTCCAAATGATGCTGAAAGAACTGTTGTCCGCCTGCTATATGCTTTCTTCCGGGGTATCTAGCTTTAACTTGTTTGATTGCATGTCCTGCCCACCATGGTTTCATCCAGGTATAGCTCCAAGCAAACATTAGGGTATCATCTGCTACAACTGCGTCTAAATACTCTACTAGCTTGTGTTCTGGCCAATCGTCCACCCAATCAATCACAGTTACTCGCCAGCCTAGCCCTTCCAATTGATTAGCAAATCGATAGGCTCCACTCGTGCGTCTTTTAATCTCCTGGTTGGCATTAAAAACTACACAATGTCGTGCATTATACATTTATTACATTCCTGGTTCGTTGTACATATTTATCGCACATAAATACTATACAACATGAGAAGAGGTAATTATTCAATGGCCGACAATCCCGACAATGAACTAGATATTAAACAAGTAGTAGAAGCACTGCTAAACATCTGTGGTCAAGCCGCAGAAATGCAGATAGACGAAGACAGCCGATTAGCAATATACGATATGTGTGATGCTGTCGCAGAACATCATGGTGTTCAAAGATTTGATGCTGTAATTGAAGAGCAAGAAGATGGTTCAAGTAGAGTCACTTATTATGGTGAAGGAGTTGGCCCTGACACTAACTTCAAACCTGAACTCAAACTAGTAGTTGACAACAATACCGATGAGGATGACGATACCACTATTCACTAATAGTATTGACATTACCCGATAAATATGCTATAATAGAGCTATAACAAATAGGAGAATGTCAATATGGGCCAAGACAACGAAGATAAAACAGATGATATACAAGCGGTATATGCCGCGGTTCAAGGTTTTAGTCATAACATAATGGGTAAAATGGGTATTGATCCGTTGGTTGTTGCGGCTGTGCTAGCATCAACTGCACTTTCAATCTATAAAACTACACTTAGCCCTGAAGACTTTGACAATATTGTTGAAGCTATTGCTGAATCCAGAGGAAGCGTCAAAGACTATCATGAACTGATGGCTTCTGGACCTAACAAAACAATACACTAGGAGAAACTATGACAAAACTAAGCGACTTTCCAAACCAACACACATCAGGAGGATATGTTCCTGACGAAGCATCATTGGCGCCGAGTGTGCCAGTGCCACAACCTTCTGGAGGATCAAAGATTCGTAGACCCCAAGACGTGGTTCAAACAACAGCCATTTCACCTAATATGTCTGATGCACAAGCCAAAGCTTATGCTAATGAAGGTGCCGTGCTTTTGATTCGCAATCGTATTGTGGAACTAAACGAATCAATTGAAACTGTAAGAGCAGAAGGCAATAATGTACAAGAGTGGGAAGCACTGCTTATGATCATACACGAACTAGAGCGTATTGTAGTGAACATTCCGGGATACACAGACCCTGCTAGAGGCAAACCTGACATGCCATCAGTAAAATGAACACACTACAGATGCACAGAATACACAATGTTCAAACACTAGTAGACACACTAGAACAAAACACTTGGGCTCACAACTACTGGAGCAATGTGCTTGAGTATTTGTTGGGCAATACCCACATCAGCAGCATATATCAAGGCTACAACTAGAAAGGGTTAGAATGCCACTCAAACATCTACAGAATTTACCTCTCTGGGAACACAAACTTTCAAAAGAACAACTCGAACCCATATGGCGTGAAGTCGATAGTATGCAAAGTGCAGACTACAAAGACTACAAAACAGCTAGTCCGCAATTGGTGGGTGACCTAGAACATCAATACTTTCTCAAAGACAGCTTGCCAGACCTTGATGCTACAGTACAAGAACAGATCAACCTATGGGAAGATCAAAGCCGCTATCTAGCTTCAATGAACTACAACTCAGGTAAACACGCAATACGAAGTTTAGGTGCGTGGGTAAACTTTCAGAGCAAAGGTGAAAATAATCCTCTACACTCACACGGAGGTGTAGTAAGTTGGGTACTATGGCTAAAGATTCCTTACACAATAGAACAAGAACGTGAATATCTTAGCCGTCAACCAACCACACAAACACAACTGTTTGTAGGACAATTTGCATTAGTCTATACTAATATATTAGGTAATGTTGAAATGACTGCTTGGGATTCAGATGAGATGGAAGGCACACTGCTGTTGTTTCCTTCAAAGCTTAAACACGCGGTATATCCTTTCTACTCTACAGACGAAAAACGTATAACTATTTCAGGTAACTATGCATTCAACACAGATCATGTTTATCAGAACGTAGATATAAATGAGACGCGGTAAACCCCAATCAGTTGAAAAGTATCTAAAAGTTCGATTACAAATGTTGTATGAGGAACGCAAGAAAAACGATAATGAACTTGCTCACATGGTACTAGACAAATCAATATATGAACTACACGAAGTCTTAGACTTAGTTAAGAGGGTACCTCAGTCGGAGTAGTACCTATTTGGTCTGCACCCGGAGGAGTTTCTCCAACATCTTCAACATTGACAGATGCTTTATCTATTATCGGCTTTATAGCACTATTGTCTATTTCAGTCTCTTTAACTATTTTACCTGTGGGTTTGGTCATGTTTAATTATCCTCTAATTGCTACGTAGATAAGATCAGCAGGGTCGTAAATTCCAGAAGGTACAGTAAACCCATAAGGGTTTGGGTTAACAACACCTGCATTAGCTAATTCTTGATTACCGTTATCAGCGTCTAAGCGAGGGCCGCGTCCAGAAGCAGGCATTCCTCGCTTGTCATCATTTAGTATCCAATTGCCTTCTCGAGTTGAAGGTTTGACCAATACCCATTGAGGTTCCCAACCAAGATTTACTGTTGCGCCACCGTTATAAGACACACTTCCACACTTGATAATATCTTGATCACTATTAGGTCCGAAGCCTCCGTCACCGTCATTGTGGGCAAATAGGTAAGCTACATATTCCCACCCATTTTGATTAGCTTCATACCCTACAGTGATATTACTACTTGAAGTTCCTTGTAAATAACTACCTTGTTCATAAGCACCATTAGGGCTAGTCCAATCAAATGCTGATCCTGAATATATGGTTCCAGTATCTCTTATTGTTTTAATTGAATCCAAAGCCACTTGTTTACCAACGTCTGAAGTATTTGCTCCAAAGCTTGTGTGCCAAGTCCACCAACTAGTACCGGCAGTATTAGTTGATTTTATAATAACCATTCCTGGATCAGAACCTAAGCTATGAGATAAAACTTTTTGTATATTTGTATCTCCGGTGTAAGAAACTATATCAAAGAATTTAGGATGCTTTTTAAAGGTCCACCCAACGTAATCGTAAGTAACACCATTTACCAACGTTGAGTTACCTAAAGTAAAACCATTTGAGTTAAATGAGCTTACTCCATCAGCTAGTTCAGTTTGTACACCTTGGTCGTCAGACTTTAGTCTATAAGCAAAACTTGATCCTTTTCCTCTTACAGTATCAAAAAGACCATGTACAAGTCCTGTATTTCGTGTTTTAATCCAAGCCAGCCCACCATCAGTAGCCAAGTCAATACCATTATTAATAGCACGGCTATTGCTTCCATCACCAGTCCACAGATCCGTTGAAAAAAGTTCATCAACAACTGTACTTAAACTGCCGCCCGGTGGAACAGGGTTTGGCCATACTGTGCTTGTACCTCTAGTTTGTTTCTCACTCGATGCCCATGCAATTGGTACAGCACCAAGATTAACGTTTGCATCAGCATTTATCGCAGATTTTGACCAAGTTGATCCGCCATCGGTACTATACACATAGTTTCTGTTGTTGTTGTACGAGCCGCCTGAATAATCATTACCAATTCCTATCACATGACCTTTGTCATTTTCAACAACTGTTGTAACATACATTTGAGCTGCTGGACTGTTGTTATAAACTGTACTCCAACTATTCGGAGTTCTAAAGCTCTTTTCTATTAATCCTGTATAGTGACTTCCGGTGAAGGTGCCACCACCTATCCACCAGTTTTCGCTTTGGGCACAATAACTTATACCGTATGCAATGTGTCCACTATCAGTACTCCAAGTAGGAGAAGCTGAACTGACATCATTTGTATACAAAACCTTATCAAAATTAGCTACTGCCCAGTAACCTCCTCCGTAAGCTACTCCCCAAAGAGAGTTAGTTATACCCATTGTAGAGTTTAAATCAGTTATAGTCCAAGATGCTCCATTATCTGTGCTGCTAGCCATCTTTGTTGTTCCTAAGAATACAAATCTCCATATACCATTGCCGTAGATAGCCTGAGATGGGTAATGATTATGTCCTGCAGGAATTGTACTTTGTTTGGTCCAAGTATTTCCGTCATCACTAAGATAGAAGTCGTTGTTTGATGATGTTTGGTTAGGCCAACAAGTTATTGCAAACTTACCTGTGTCAGTACCGTCATCACTCCATGCTATTTGATAGGGATAGTTTGAGCTTATTGGAGTATTGTTACCTTTTATGTAGCGAACATGTGAATGTACAGGATTAAAACCTTTAGCATCAAAATTAGTCCAGGAATAAGCCGCTGGTTGTGTACTAAATCCAACACTTGTAATCTTGTCATGGGGTCTTGAAGTCATTGTTCTAAAGAGACTATAGCCAGTAATATTAAATGTAAGATACACTGGAGTACCATAAGCTCCTTCGCGTAGACAAATTACTCTATTATTGAGATGATCAGCCCACATAAATCCTGTGCCGCGATCTCTTGTATTGCCAAAAGTATTGAAGTTAGCAGTCATATGTAATCCTAAGAGTAAACATTTGATTGGCCGAGAACAACATATGTACCACTACCAAAGCCCCAAACCATAAACTGCATAAAGTCAATTGCTCCAGGTGATGCGGTTGGTATTACACCGTTTTGCCAGTCGACTGTTATTGATGTGCCATTGATTTTTATTTGTGTAGGTATGTGTGGAGTACCTGCTGGATTGTGGTAAACAAATACTCTTATATTAAATATACGATTAGCAATATCAGGTACATTTGTAAAATCTAAATCAAAAGCTGCTGTAGGATGATAAAAGTACCAAGTATCGCCTAAATTCCAATCACATGTGTTTGCACCAGATGCATTATTAATAGCCTGTACCAACTGTGCAGTATTTTTCCATCTTGGGTATGTGTCTTGTCGATTGTGATAGATATTGCCCGGATCCATGTAACCTAGGCCCCAACTCCAATTGTCAATACCTCCCTTGTATAGTCTATTTGATGTGTCGCTGCCACCTATTCTAATACGTGAACTAAATATTTCTCCACTAGTACTATCATCTATCATCAAGTCTTTGGCATATATGGCTCTGTAGTTCTTTGTGGTTGATCCTAGATCGCTGATGATATTCTGTGAAGGAACAACATCGCTTGTAGCAATAGTAGTATCAAAGTTTACATATGGAGTAACAGTAATAGCACTAGAATCGCTTGAGTCTAGTATGCTGTTGGTAAATGTAAAGTTGCCTAGGTTTGCTGGCTGTAGAGCACTTGCTGCTAGAGCACCTTGAGCACTTGTGGCCGCATCTGTTATGCCGTATCCTGTGAGTGTTGTGGGTGGGCTTGTGACCGCACTCCATGCTATAGTACTTGGTGTTAGGTCTGATAGATCAACTGTGTTGCCACCTGATATGCTTAGATTAGGATTAGCAAAGCTCAGTGTTTGATCAAAACCTCCTGTGCCGTATGTTATTTCACCTGTGGTTGAATCATACATCAACATGCTTGATCCTGTGGCTGAACGTATTGGCTTGACCACAAAACTGCTTGCAGCAGCACTGTTAACTCCTGTAGCACCGCCAGTAGCATTGATAACTATACTATTTGCATGCATGCTCCAGCCTGCGTTATAGCCAATTGCTATACTGCTAGCGCCTTGGTTGTTTAGTCCTGAATCGTAACCAATCGCAATTGCTTTTTCACCTTGTCCGCTGTAGGCTGAACCACTGCCTAGGGCCACAGCATAATTACCTTGTGTTCCTATACCAGCACTATAGCCTAGGGCCACACTGCTGTTTCCCTGTGTGTTTTGACCTGCTTGTCTACCTACAGCCACTGAGTTTGTGCCTTGCGATGTTGCACCTGCTAGATTACCTATGGTCACGTTGTTGTTAGTTGTTGTGAGTGTGCTTGCATTAACTGAACCGCTTACAGTGCCACTTACACCATCTATGATCATAGTTGAATCGTCTGCAAACACTGACCCTGTGAAGTCACCTCTTAATGTGGTGCCTGCTTGCCAAAATGTTCCGTTGTACTGTAGATAAGTTCCGTTAACTGGAGGTGTTCCCACTAGATCAACATCTTTTAGTTGACTCAGTGCTTGTGGTGCTGAATACTCTGCTGTGGCTACTCCACCTGAACCATATGCTGTAAACCCTGTGCCATTTAAACTTGTGGTCAGGTTTGAGTCTGTGTATAGTGCAAATGAGTTTGAAGTAAGAATATCCATGTAGTATTCATTACCGTTTAGTTCTGTCATGCCCACTATGTCTGTGATGGTAACAGCAATACCTTCTGTGAACTGATGCTGTGTGTTGGTAGTGACCACAACTGGATTACCCTGTGTGATTGATTGTATGGCCTTTGAAGTACCACCCACTGTTGATGTAAGCACTAGTTCATTAGCTGAGTTCCTGCCCACACTCATGTTAGCACCTGCTGTGATTGCTACATCATGTGTGCCAGAGTTTACGTCTTGTAGTCTAATGTTGGTAGTACCAATGGGCACAAACAATGAATAGTCAACATCAATTGAAAATGAATCTGTACCTGCATTAGGATTAAACGCAACACCATTGCCTCTTGTGATGGTAAGTGTATCTTGTGTCGAATCAGCTTCTAGTGTTACTCCATCCGGTGATAGTGTAATCTTTCTAAAAAAGTCGTAATATGCTGCCACGTGGTGCTCCTATGAATAACTATATTAACATATTTATGCGTATAATCCTAAACTATCCAAAGACCCCGCTGCTACACGTGAGCCGAAAGCCGTGAAGCGGTCCGCAGCGCCAGAAATAGCTCGAAGAGTCCGCAAAAAATTTGTATCCAACAAAAGGTCTCTTGGCTCGCAACGTAGACACACTGTAAAGCTAATAGACCCCGCTGCTTAAAGACCATAAATACCTGATGATAGACTTATACCGCATAGTAATAGAACGCACAGGTGAACTGTTGGCCAACAACATGAGCATGGATGAAGCACAAGAAACACACCATTTCCTAGAGTTGGATCACCCTCAAGAGGTTCTGCGTATTGAGCGTTACAGTGTGAGTACCGTGCGTGGACTTGGAAGAGATCCTGATCTACACTGAAGAGGTTCTAAATGTGTGTGTTTACAGTGTGTTAGAGTGTACTCCTAAAGTGAAGCACAAAGTAGAAAAGTATTTGAACTATGCCTCCCGACACCACGAGCCTCCAAAATAAAAATCACTATAGAAAACTCTGAAACTGTAGGGCATGTGCCTCTATCCTAACACCACCATGGTCTAACGGCCCCTAACATAGCCCTATAATGCCCCTTAAGACCCTGGTGTAACCCCTTGATTCTAATGAGAAAAATGGGGCCGAGGGGCCCC
>Ga0163179_10001924_pt1 | contig 14587 bp, 12 predicted proteins | sample AtlANTMetagenome_FD_109643 | JGI IMG/M metagenome (GOLD analysis project Ga0163179, IMG submission 109643) | Marine eukaryotic phytoplankton communities from the Atlantic Ocean - Atlantic ANT 2 Metagenome | ecosystem: Environmental > Aquatic > Marine > Oceanic | place: North Atlantic Ocean...
ACAGGCTATAATTTTGTTATTCCGAACCCGGAACGAGCGGGTCACGGCTAGATTTGGAGCCTTTTACTGTGTCGCAAGACGAAATCAAAGATACTACTAAAATGGATAGCCCACCGGCGGAGAAGCTTATCAGAAAGGTTCGGGTATTTTTATCGCGTCGACCTCTACATGGAATCTTTCGCCTAAAGCCACAACACTTAGCTGCGGTGATATTAGTTGTCTTGGCCGTCATCTGGGGTGCCTTGGAAATTCGATCACGCATAACGCATGTCTATGAATACGACGCGCGCATATCGGGTAATCTTATAACTATCAGCAGTAGAGTGCCGGGTTGGATCACCAAAATTCCGGTGTTGGAGGGTGAGGCAATAAAAGTTAGTGATACTTTGGTGGTGCTGGACCGAGAAGAATCCAAGTTACTAACGCAGCAATTGGAAGCGGAAATGAAAGCGACCGCAGCGTCGATTAAACGACTTCATGCGCGGCGTGATTTAGTCGCTAAACAATCCGAGACCCAATACCAAACAGGTGTTTCCGCATTGAAAGGCGCCAAGTCAGTGGTGGAGGCGTTAAAAATTCACCGTGAAGTGGCTCAGGCTGAGTTGCAACGGACCCAGTCTCTATATAAGAAAAAAGTCATCCCGCGCATTCAGTTAGAGCAAGCCATGACGCGCGCTCAGCAGGTGAACGTCGAATACCATAAATCCGTAGCACAACTTCAATCCTCGGAGGCACGACTTGATGAAGCGGCTGCAAACTTAAATAGAGTTCAGGTGCTGGACGAAGAAGGACAAGTTTTACGCCAACGCGTTGAACAACTGCGGGCAAAATTTGAACGTCAAAAAATAGACCTCCGTGATCGCACGATAAAAAGCAGGATAGAAGGCGTTGTCGATAAAGTTTTTGTTGATGTGGGGGAATATGTAACACCCGCGCAGCGTTTGGCGATTATTCATGATCCCAAAACGATTTGGGTTGAAGCTAACATTAAAGAAACTGATGTTAGGAAATTAAAAATTGGTCAGTCTGTCGAAATATCGGTCGACGCTTTTCCGGATTTGGATATTACTGGGACTGTGGATGCCATCGGTAATTCAACAACGAGCGAGTTCGCCCTTCTGCCCACCCCTAATCCAAGCGGCAATTTCACCAAAATCACCCAACGTCTACCTGTCCGTATTAAGGTTGATCAGGAAGAGGGTCTACTACGTCCGGGCATGATGGTAGAGGTTAACATTGACATCCGTGAGCGCTGACGAGCGCGGCGCGGAGGAATACAGCCCCACCGAACGTTGGATTATTACTATTGTTGCTATGTCTGGGATGTTCTGCATGTTCATCTCGGCAACAATTGTCAATGTAGCGATCCCGAGCGTCATGGGGGCGTTTGGTGTAGGCCAAGATCAAGCCCAATGGGTTGCAACCGCCTATTTAGCGACCATGGTCGCGAGCCAGCTTTTGAGCCATTGGTTCGTACGCGCATTCGGGATGCGCCTTTCTTATGTGATAATCATAGGTATTTGGATGTTGGGCACTTTAGTTTGCTCAACGACAACAACGCTTGACTTTCTTATCCTTGGGCGCGTGCTTCAGGGAATGGGTGCGGGCGTAATGCAGCCTCTGGTTATGGTATTGGTCTTCAAGGTTTACCCTGCGGATAAACGTGGCTTTGGCATGGGCATCTACGGCATGGTAGCTACACTTGCGCCCACATTTGGCCCGTTACTCGGCGGTTATGTTATCGATTATTTTTCTTGGCGAACAATTTTTGTAGCGCCATTACCCTTGGCGATAATTGGTATGGTCCTCGGTCCTTTGTTTATTCCTGGTGAAAAACCCCGTGGGCCATTACCACGTTTTGACTGGTCTAGTTATATCTTGCTCTGTACCGCTTTGCTTTGTTGGATTTCGGTATGGTCTAATGGGCAGCGCTGGGGCTGGGATTCGAACAGTATGCTCTACGCCATATTGATTGGCTTGATCGCGACTGCGTGGTTCGCCCGAATTCAATTGCAGGCAGATATACCGCTGCTAGATTTTTCATTATTCCGTCATGGGCGGTTCACGGCAGCCGTTGCCGTTTCTTTCGTGTTTGGAATGGGAAATTTTGCTTCCAGCTATATGGTGCCGGTTTTTTCTCAGGTGGTTCAAGGTTTTACTCCTAGCAACGCTGGACTTGTGATGATGCCTGCAGGCATCTTGTTGTCCGCTGCTTTGCCATTCACGGGTCGTCTCTCTGACCATGTGCCAGCCCATATTATGGTAATGGTAGGAATCACCCTTTTTGCCGCTGGTGCTTTTTTAATGAGTGGCGCAGATGTTAATACGTCATTCTTTAGTCTTATGATTTTTATTGTCATTAGCCGGTTTGGATTAGCATTTATTCTTCCGTCTCTCACCACGGCGGCCTTTTCTGCGCTTGACCCTGACGAATTAAATCAAGGTTCGGGCGCGCTTAATTTTCTGCGGCAACTGGGTGGCGCGTCAGGTATCAGCATGCTGGTGTTGACAATGGAGCAGCGGGCTCAATTTCATGGCGATAATTTGACGGCGACGCAAACTCCAGAGAACTTTGTTAGTCGTGAGTTGCTGGGGGCGGTTGGAAATCTTATGAGTCAACATGGACTGCCAGAGTCATTGCACACCCCAGGTGCGCTGCATTATCTAGGCGAAATCGTTTTTGCGCAGGCCTATACGCTGGGATTCAAAGATGGTTTCCTAGTCCTCGCTTTCGTATTTTTGTTGGCGCTGATCCCTGCATGGACAATGCGCGTCAAGAAAACCACGGAGATTTAGGTCGGATGGCCAGCGGTGATATGGAGGAGCTGCGCGCTCAGTATGGGCCTGCCTATCGTTGGTTCGTCGCTGCGGCCGGTGTCACAGGCACCATATCAATGGTTCTCTCCGCGACTATCGTCAACGTTGCCGTGCCTAGTGCTATGGGTGCATATGGAATTGGTCAGGATCAGGCACAGTGGATGGCGACCGCGTTCATTGCGACCATGGTGGCCAGTCAGTTGCTCGCCGCTTGGTTTATCGATGCGCTTGGCGAGCGGATGACCTACACCTTCATCGCAATCTTATTCATTTTTGGCAGTTGGCTTTGCTATTTAAGCCCTACTTTCGAAATTCTTATCATCGGTAGAGTGATCCAGGGACTACCTGCAGGGATTATTCAGCCAATGATGATGTCCGTCATTTTTCGTGCATTCCCATCGGACGAACGAGGGTTTGCGATGGGGGTATACAGTACGGGTTTGATGATTTCTCCGATGCTGGGACCTGTGGCTGGTGGTTACATCATCGATGAAATGAGTTGGCGGCATATATTTCTATTTCCACTTCCTTTTTGCGCCATCGCTCTATTACTCGGGTTTTTCTTCTTACCAGGTGGCTGGCGGCTCCGACGTTTGCCGCGCTTCGATTGGTCCAGCTACATTTTGCTTGTCGCAACCGTCTTTATGCTGTTGAGCGCGCTTGGCAATGGTCAGCGTTATGGTTGGAGTTCCAACTATATTCTGGTGTCATTCATAGCTGCCTTTGCGATGGGGGCATGGTTTGTGGCCCTACAATTACGGTCTTCATCGCCGCTGCTGGATTTCTCGCTTTTCAATAATGCGCAGTTTGCATCAGCTGTTTTTGTCTACTTCGTATTTGGTATGGGGAACTTTGCGTCTAACTACATCATCCCTGTTTTCGTCCAGGAGGTGCAGCATTTTTCCGCGACTTTGTCTGGGCTGGTACTTCTACCTGCAGGGATCATGGTGGTTTGTCTTGTTTCCTTCTTTGGACGAATGACTGACTTCGTGCAGCCACATTATATGGTGATGTTTGGGCTCACTATGTTTGCCATTGGTTCATTGTTAATGAACGGTTCAGATGTAAATACAACGTTCTGGACCTTTGCCATTTTTGTCATGATAAGCCGGTTTGGGATGTCGTTGATCCTACCCGCTTTAAATACGGCTGCGTTGCGAGCGTTGTCGTCTGAAGAGTTAAATAAAGGCTCTGGAACAATAAATTTCACTCGCCAATTGGGGGGCGCATTTGGTGTTAGTGGTGTCGTGGTGTTCATGGAGCAACGGACGCAGTTCCATGTCGACGCGCTGGCTGCAACGCAGACACCGGGAAACACAATCAGTCGCGATCTCTTGGATCAGGTGGGCCTTCTATTAGGAGAGTTTGGTGTTCCCGCGGCGATAAGAGAATCAGGAGCATTACACTATCTTGGCGATGTGGTGACAGCGCAGGCGAGTACGCTTGGTTTTAAAGACGGTTTTTTAATTATAAGTATTGTCTATATCGCGGCGCTACTTCCGGCATGGGTTTTAGGGCGGTCCCGCCCGCCAAGCGCATCTGAGACCGTCTCTAAATCTGCGGAACCAACCCCTAATTAAATAACCCGTTACTTTGTTTATTGGCTTCCAAGATTTTGCCAAATCCCCAGTAAATTTACGCGGTGCTACCATTGGTAGACGCCACTCTTAGTGATAAAGTGCCGACTCAACGAAGTGTACTCGACCGAATGCCTCCGTTGGGTATAACTGCGTAAGATGAAAAAGGGAGCGGAAAAAGATGGAAAACGCAGCGGACACATTAAAAGTAATACCGATGGACGCGGCTTTGGGCGCGGAGGTTAGTGGCGTTGATCTTAGTCAAAATTTAGATGTGGTAACAGTAGATCGAATTTTGCAGGCGTTTTACGATCACAAAGTCATTTTTTTTAGAGGGCAAAAACTAACTGATCCGCAGCTAGTGAGCTTTGCTAAGCATTTCGGTGACCCGGAACACTCACCACCCAACAAATCTGGCGATACTTGGCTTAAGGACTTTCCTGAGCTGACCTGTATTTCGAATATAAAAAAGGACGGAAAGCCGATCGGTAGTCTTGGCAATGGTGAAGCGATTTGGCACACCGATATGTCTTACACCAACATGCCACCGACGACGAGCATGCTGTATTCGTTGGAAGTTCCTGGAGCCGGTGGCGGCACGCATTTTATGGACATGTATAAGGTCTATGAAACGCTACCCAATGAGATTAAAGAGCGAATTTGGGGTAAGGTTGCTGTTCATGATGCGACCTATACCAGCGCCGGTGAGGTGCGGAAAATTTATGAAGAATTCGATGGTAATACGGATACGGATAAGGCGCCGGGAGCGCGTCATCCTTTAGTTATCCGCCATCCAGAAACGAAAAAAGAAGCGCTGTTTTTGGGGCGTAAATCCGGTGCATCGAACATTATTGGCGAACCAGACACCGAATTATTTGACGCGCTTTGGGATCACTGTAACAAAAGTAAACTCTCTTGGGGGCATGAGTGGGAGGTCGGTGATCTGCTTGTGTGGGACAATCGTTGTTGTATGCATTACCGAGAATCTTTTGATGATAATGACCGTCGGTTGATGCATCGCGCTCAGATTAAAGGAAGCACGCCGACGGCGGCCTGGGCATAAAGGTATCGGCATAAAATTTAGGGAGTTTTGAAATGTCGTTTGCAAAACGGTTAGCGGAAAAAATCGTCGCGCTTGATGAAAGCTGTTTGGATGATGCATTGCTACTAGAAATTAAACGCGGCCTGCTCGATGTCGTTGGTGTTTCATTGGCCGGTGCGTTGGAAGATTGCACTAGGCTTGCAACGCTCTCAGTTGGCGTTACTGATGGTCCGGCGCAGCTGATAGGCCAAAACGGTAAAACGAATCCACTCGATGCGGCTACCATAAATGGGACAGCGGCACATGCGCTTGATTTCGATGATATTAATATATTAATGGGTGGCCATCCCTCGGCTCCCGCTTTTGCGGCTGCCTCAGCGGTGGCCGATGAGTTAAATGCTAGCGGCATTGAAACCGCACTTTCTTTTCTCGCAGCTTATGAGACAACGGTGCGAATGGGTCCTGGACTGCACCCTCATCACTATAATAAGGGCTGGCACCCCACGGCAACTTTTGGCACTTTTGGTGCCGTAGCAGCCGGCGCCAAACTGTTTAAGCTCGATGTTCAGCAAACTGCAGTAGCGCTTGGCATAGCGTGTTCGCTTGCTTCCGGTCTCAAATCTAACTTTGGCACTATGGTGAAACCATTCCATGTTGGGCAATCGGCACGGAATGGTTTATTTGCTGCGATCTTAGCTAAAAATGGATTTGATGCTTCGCCAGAAGCATTTGAGCACAAACAAGGCTTCTTTGAGGTTTTTAATGGGGCAGGTACTTATCAAGAAGATAAGATTATCGATTTATGGGGTGCACCTTTCTCCATAATCGACCCGGGTCTGGCGATCAAAATTCATCCCTGCTGCGGTAGTACCCATACCGCTATTGATGCAATTTTGAAACTACGCTCTGACCACGGGTTGAGCGCCGATAAGGTGAAAAAGATTGAATCGTCGACTTATTTGCATCGATTGATGCACACCAATCGTCCGGATCCGAAGTCGGAGTTGGACGGTAAATTTAGCGTTCAGTACTGTATGAGCCGTGCGCTTATGCATGGTGTTGTGAAAATGGAGCATTTTGAAAATGGTGCGGTCCATGATTCTGATGTGCGCGAGGTCTTGGCGAAAGTAGTTTCAACTCCGCATGAGAAAGATAATATTTTTCATGCGACCGTGGCTGTCACTACGACAGATGGCCAGCGTTTTGAACAATCCATCGAAATGGCGAATGGGCGTTGTGATAATCCGGTGCCTCAGCGTCAACTCAAGAAAAAGTTCGAAAGCACGTCTTTGCGTGCGCTTCCGGCAGCGCAGGTAGCTCAAGCCTATGAAAGCATCATGACGCTAGAAAAGGTAACGAGTATTCATGACCTTACCGATTTGTTGGCGTTGAAAGAACGTAGAACGGAGCAGATTGCCGAATAAAAAGAACAGGAGAAAGAAGGCATTTTCCATGCATCCCTTGCGGTGACTACGATCAAGGGTGAACGGTTTAAGTATGAAGTGTAAATGGCCGAAGGGCATGGTGAATTCCAACTGAGCTAGGCAAAACTAAAGCGTAAGTTTGAGAATGTTGCGGTGCGCGTTTTAACATTGGATAGGGTGACAAGAGCCTTCAAGACAATAATGGCAATGGAAAGTATAGCCAGCATTCATAAATTAACTGGCTTATTAGGGACGTTGGTTGTCAGTGTTGAACAGGCAGCGGAATAGCTCGGCACTTTTTTGAGGTTTTGTTTTTTTTATGTAAGGAAGCCACCGCCGTTGATGTGGATTGTCTGACCGGTGATGAATTCGGCTTCCGGCTGGCAGAGAAACTGAATTGTTCTGCCTACATCTTTAGGCTCCCCCACAAAGCCGACCGGGGGAACGATACCGGTGGGTTCGCCAGCCGAAGGTGCGCGTTCACCGCCGATCCTTCCCGGCGCTACTACATTTACGGTGATGCCATCCGCTGCCAATTCGGTGGCAAGGCAATGCATCATGCCAATTGAGCCCATTTTACCGGCAGAAACGTGACAGCGTTCCTTGTAACCAAGGTGCGGTCCGATGCCACCCAGGAATATCACCCTTCCCCATTTTTTGGGCGTCATAAGTTTGACGGCGGCCCGGGTACATAGAAATCCGCCGTCGAGGATAATTGAGGTAATTTCCTTCCATTCAGCAAACGGCATGTCGACTATTTTATTATGGCCCCGATTGGCCGCATTGTTGACCAGTATATCGAGCCCGCCATAAGCGTTGACCACGGCGGCAAACATTTTGTCGACCTGCGCTTCATCTGTGATGTCAGCCAACTGCACCATGGCGGTGCCACCTTTCTCGTTTATCTCAGCGGCCACGCCGTCTGCAAGGTCCTTCGAATTTTTACAGTTGAGAACGATCTTGGCGCCATCAGCAGCTAGCCTGATTGCGGTGTCTCGTCCGGATCGACGAACCGCGCCGGTCAAAAGGGCTACTTTACCTTCTAGAGATTTACTCATGATCATTCTTTTCTTTTGTTGATTTTATTTAACTCAAGCATCGTTGCGACGGCGACCGGTTTTCTCCAGCCATTCGTCTAGACCAAAATAATCGACCCCTCGTCCCATTCCTCGGCGATTACTTTCTAGCCATAGCACCTCATGGGTCAGCACATTGGGGCCAATATTTACTGTTGTGCCGTAATTCTTTAGAAGCCAAGCTTGTTGTTTCGAATGGATCGCCTCGATCATCAAATGCTCAATACCGACACCTTCGATAAGCTCGACGAGCAAATGGGAGTTTTCACTTTGGCCGTTGACGCCTAGCAGCATATCTATTTCGCCTTCTTCGACGATGACGTGATTGACCCCTTCGCTGATAAGGTCGTTGATTTCCTTGATTGCCATTTCCGGTTTCAGCGGTTCGTGCGGGTTCTTTACGCCCCATTCAAAGAAGCAATGAATGTCGTTATCGCGCAAATCGTGGACTAGCTTTATTTTTTCTGCGTGGGAGTAATTGACGTAGTTCTCTGACACCTCCATGCCACTAACGCCAACGTCGACCATATATTCTAGTGTTTGATCCCATTTGCCTTGTAGAAAGGCCATTTCTCCGGTGATTCCGCCTGGCAAAACATTAATATTATTGTCTTTATATAGATTTACTTTTTTCACGAACCAATCATGGGAGAAGAACCGTGGCATCATGTTGCGGAACTTAACCCAATCCGTGTACATACCTGCGGATTCGATAAACATCTGTGTTTCTAGCATGCCCATACCTGGGTCGCGTACCCCGGTAAGGCCACTTTTGCGCGGTTTGTCTTCTCGCTCAATCGCCTCAATAAAATCCATTGCGTATTTCATGATGTATCTTCCTTTGTATTTCGATTCTTTTGGTCTACGCGCGGCGCGGTTTAACTTAGCGAATTTTCTCACATGTCAGCATCGGGCTATCACGGTTCAATTCCGTCGTGTGACTGCACGTTAGATCTCTGACAGTTTTAATTTTGCGATGGCAATTCCACACTCGCCGGCAACCGAATAGAGAAGATAGATTCTTTGTCCATCGTCGAAGATGGCAGGATCTCGGAGTTGGCGCACTCGGCCTTTGGCGAGACCGCGTTCGGACGCTACGAGTTTGAGGCCGCCCCCTTCATAGTCGCGGTCCGGTTCAAGAAGCAGATTAGGCGCACTAGGCGTCCAGTCGTTCCAGTCATCGGTTAAGTCAATCTCGCTCCAGAGGATTCGCTCCGGCGTATCACCAACCTGAGTATAAAAAACGATTAATCGGTCTTGTTGCACCAACAAGGCAGCATGGCGCATACCGGGTTCGAACGGGTTTGGTCCAGTTTCGAAATTGGTGAGCCCATCGCGCGAGCGATAGAGCTGACCGGGCATGGCGATAGAATAATACCATCCGCCATGGCGTATGGTCCTCATATAAGGAAGGCCTAGTTGTTCATCGTGCGCCTCGAAGGTGAGCCCATCGGCGGAAAGTGCTACGCGGGTAAATTGTTTCTGCCCAGTATACGTCGGCTTAGGCGCACCATGGTAGTAAAGGCGGATGCATTTTTTCTCATCGTCTACCAATACGTCAGGTGAGGCTATATGCCCCTGGAATAGGCTCTGCTCGAGCGGTAGCACGCCCGGTTCATGTGTTTGCCATGGACCTTGCAGATCGGCGGCATATGCAAGCCGAATATAGCGCCCATCGTGATGTCCAAAGTATAAATAGTATTTTCCGAGTGGATTTTTGATCCACTCAGGCACCTCGATCAACGTGGGTCCGTTAATGTTATCGCCCATGCGCGCATCCATATGAGGACGAATAATTGGCCCATCGGCGAATCGGTTGACATCGATTTTCATTTGAGTTCTCTCATTGCCCGCAAGAAACCTGTTTCTGCCCTGCTTGCCACTTATTGCTCGCAGGACCCAGCGAAGCGCTATATGTATTATTGTAAGTTCCAGTGCGCTGCGGTAGCAGGATGAAACCCCGTGGGTTCCACTCACTGGGGCTGCAATCTTGATTTAGTTCATGGGCTAACCGGTAATCTGTCCAGAATCGATAGGGCCAACTTGAACCCGTGTTAGGTCTAGCATCATCAAGTTTTCCAGCGCTAGCTTGGTCACACGATCACCTCGTTCTTGCGAAGCTCTTCAATTCCAGTATCGTCATACCCTAGAGATCTTAGAACTTCGTTGTTGTATTCGCCATATTCTGGGGTCGGCATACGGGCGCCTTTTTCGTGACCGTCGATATTGATCGCGTTTCCGTTGATTTGGACGTCGCCTTTCTCGGGGTGTGGGGTCGTCCAAGTGACGCCTAAATGCTTGATCTGTTCATCTTCGAGCATTTCAGCGATATTGTATTGCGGTCCGCACGGTACGCCGATTTCGTTTAGTTTATTGACGCATTCTGATGTGGTGAATTTTTGCGTTACTTTGGAAACCGCATCATTGACTTTTACACGGTTCTTAAACCTTAGATCGTTATTACCGAACTCCGGTACCTTGAGCAGTTCTTCGCAGTCGAGTGCCTTGCAAAAGCGTGCAAACATATGGTCGCCACCGGCCGCCAGATTGACATTGCCATCTTTGGTTGGATAAAGGCTGGTTGGCACGTTGATAGGGTGTTCGTTGCCCACTTGCGGCGGGAGGTCTTCGTCTATTGTCCATCGCGCGACTTGGTAGTCGAGCATACCGATCATCGCTTCGACCAATGAGGTATGCACCCAACGCCCTGTTCCTGTGCGATGACGTTCATGCAGAGCGCTTAAGACGCCGATGGCAAGATACATGCCGGCGGTCAGGTCGCAAATGGGGATGCCGACGCGGAGTGGACCTTGGCCCGGGATACCGGTGATCGACTGGAGGCCACCCATACCTTGGGCAATTTGGTCGACGCCGGGGCGTGGTGAATAAGGCCCAGTCTGGCCGAAGCCGGATATGCTGCCGTAGATGATTTTGGGATTAACTTTACTGCAATCATCGTAATTGATTTTGAGGCGGTTCTTCACATCCGCGCGGAAGTTCTCGACGATGATGTCCGCTTTTGCGACCATCTTCATGAAAATCTCATGACCCTCTTCTTTCTTGAGGTCTAGTGTCACGCTGCGTTTGTTGCGGTGTAGATTGAAGAAGTCCGGCTGCAGACGTTGTGTGTTTTGTCCCTTCATCCGCGGGTCTGCTTTGGCAGTGGCTTCTACTTTAATGACGTGCGCACCCCAGTCGGCTAGCATGCGCACGCAGGTTGGTCCGGCGCGAGCGCGGGTTAAGTCCAGGACTACAAGATCGGACATTGGCAGATCGTTGCCGGCCGCAGCTGCTTCCAATGGATTTGTCATGATAATTTCCCCTATCATTTAATTTTAATTTGTTTGGAGCCTAACCCAGGCAGACCTTGGTGCAAAGTGGCGCCGACACCGTTAGACTGGTTGGGGGAATTAAAAAGTTTCGAACATACGATTATTGAAGCTAGTATTGGCTCTGGGAATTACTCAGTAAAAACTAAGATTGACACGCTGACATTAATAAGAATCTGATCATTAGGTGTGGTTTTTCACTAGGTCGATTTATACCCACTTTTATGCATTAGCGCGTATTGGTTGTTATCCGCTCACGCCCCGCTGTTCAGTAATAATTCCGTATTCTTCTATCCTACGATTTTTCTCGAAATTGAACATAAGACGGCGTGACTCTTCGGCGGCGTCTAAGTCAATCGTATGCGTAACAACCTCGTCGTTAAGTGATTTTGTTTGAGCGGCGAATTGTCCGTTGGGATCTACAATAACGCTAGAGCCGACCATGGGCGAGCCGTCTTCGATGCCTGCCTTGGCAACGCTGACTACCCAATTCGCATTTTGATAGGCGCCAGCTTGGACGGTGAGATTACTATGATAGGTATAAAGTTCATGTTCGTCTGCGCCGGTGTGGCGATTGACCGCTACCGAGTTGTAGCCAATTACCGTGACTTCTGCCCCTTTTAAGGCTAGTATGCGAAAGGTCTCAGGCCAGCGCCGATCATTACAGATAGCCATACCAATTTTGGCGCCGAAGGCTTCTATAACCGGGAAGCCAAGATTGCCAATTTCGAAATAGCGTTTCTCCAATTGCTGACGCGCATAGTTAGCCACTGACGCGTCGGTCCCGGGCAGATGAATTTTTCGGTACTTGCCGACTATTTCGCCATCATCAACAAGAATGGCTGTATTGAATCGCTTCTTTCGTCCTTCTTCTTCGGCTAACTCTGCGTAGCCCACATAAAACCCGACATTGAGTTTTTGTGCGGCATCAAAAAGTTTCTGTGTGTTTGGGCCTGGCATTTCCGATTCGAAATACTGATCGAGTTTTTCCTCATCGTTAATCTCATAACGCGGGAAAAATGTAGTGAAGGCGAGTTCTGGCAAGACGACCAATTGTGCGCCGTCTTTGGCTCCCTGTTCTACTAGAGCTATCAAGCGTTCGACGATAGATTCGCGGCTATCGTTAGGCTGGTTCGGACCCGTTTGGGCGGCGGAGATGGTGATGGTTCTGGCCATAGGCATTCTTTCTGTTTGAGGGTAGTGACGCGATCATTATCGGAAGTTACATTAACATCTAATCACATAAAAATTTAGAGTGTGGGCATAAGGTAACTAGCAAGAAGAACCGCTTGTAAGATCAAGGAAACCGAACGGGGGACACAAATGACACTTGAATTCAAAGCCACAAGCAGTGCTCTTGGCGCCGATGTTATGGGTCTAGATGTGAATAATGTATCCGTAGATGACGCGGCTCGGTTACGCCAAGGGTTTTTGGATTTTTTAGTGCTTCGGTTACGTGGGACCGATCTTGATGATGGTAGATTTCTGAATTTTGCGCGTGTGTTTGGTGAATTGGAATTGTCACCGAAGGCCATCTTTGATGGCGAAGGGTGGATCAAGGGTCATCCGGAGCTGAGCCAAGTATCAAACAAAAAGGTAGCCGGTAAAAATATCGGCAGCCTTAGTAATGTCGAATTAGTTTGGCATACGGACATGTCTTATATTGAGTCACCGCCGACTGCGAGCTTGCTCTATGCGCTCGAGCTACCTTCTAGTGGTGGCAATACTAGCTTCCTAAATATGTATAGCGCCTATGAAACGCTTCCCGGTGACTTAAAAAAAATTGCTGAAAGCGGCAGCATTCGCCATGACGAACGCTACAATTCGTCGGGCGTAGTCCGTTCGGGATATTCGAAAGAAAAGGTTGAGGACTTGACCCTAGCGCCCGGCGCATGCCATCCGATCGTGCGTACCCACCCGGAGTCCGGTCGTCAGGCGCTGTTCTTGGGTCGTCGGCCTAATAGCTGGATTGTTGGTATGCCAGTCGATGAATCCGAAGATGCGCTTGATGCCCTCTGGGCCCATGCGACCGCAAACCCAAACTTCACCTGGACGCAGAATTGGCAGCTTGGAGATGTGATCATTTGGGATAATCGTTGCGCCATGCATAAGCGCGACTCATTTGATGATGCTGAGGTTCGTCATATGCATCGGACGGTAATCAAGGGTGATAAGCCATTCTATCGCCCGGCGACGGCTTAAAGTATGACGGTCGTTGTTACTCCGACTAATGCTGCTTGTGGTGCCGATGTTTCTGGATTCGATATAACAAATTTTTCCGATGATGAATTTGGGCTTATTAAGCAAGCTTTACTTGATCATTTAGTGATACGCGTACGTGGCCAAAAATTCGATGACCTCATTCATCGGGCCTTCACGCAACGATTTGGCGAACTAGAATATTCGCCAACGACAAAGTTTAGCGGTAAGCCGTGGCTGGCAGATTTTCCCGAGATGAGCCAGATCACTAATAAAATGAAAGATGGTAAGCCGATGGGTACGCTTGGCGACCGAGAAGCGTTTTGGCATACGGACATGTCTTATATCCAGGAACCTCCGCTGGGCAGTTTGCTGCATGCATTCGAAGTGCCGCCAGAAGGAGGTGATACCGAATTTCTTAATATGTATCGAGCACTTGAGGAAATGCCGGCTGCGCTACGGACTATAATTGAGCCGCTCCAGATCAAGCATGAGAGCATTCATTCGTCGGACGGTAGTTTACGCAATGGCAAGAAAGAGCCGGAGAGTGGCGACGTGCGAGAAATGGAAGGTATGAACCATTATATTATAAGAACCCACCCGGAAACCGGTCGTGATGCGCTTTTCTTGGGGCGACGCAACAATGCCTATGTAGTGGGTATGGCTTTGGGTGAAAGCGAAGCATTACTTGATGAATTATGGGCCTATGTAGCGGGTCGCCGAGATTTGACTTGGCGGCAAATTTGGAAGGTGGACGACCTAATCATGTGGGACAATCGATCTACTATGCACCGGCGCGATGCTTTCGATGGTGATAGCTATGTCCGGATGATGCACCGCACAGTTGTTAAGGGAGATCGTCCCTTTTATGGTGCCGCCGCCTCGCCGAAGAAAGGTTAAACGTGGACGCAAAAATATATCCCGAACGTAGACCGGCTATCCCCGGTAAAAAAGTAGTCGACCCAGCAGCCTGGACGCCAAATATTCTGGCGCAGACGGATGATTGGAAATACACGTTAACTAGCGAAGACATTACCGAGATTTCAGCGGCGGTTGATGCTGTACAGGCTCAAGGTTTAGACCTTATTAATTTAAGCCGGGATTCTTTTCCGCTTCCCAAAGT
>Ga0163179_10001925_pt1 | contig 14586 bp, 11 predicted proteins | sample AtlANTMetagenome_FD_109643 | JGI IMG/M metagenome (GOLD analysis project Ga0163179, IMG submission 109643) | Marine eukaryotic phytoplankton communities from the Atlantic Ocean - Atlantic ANT 2 Metagenome | ecosystem: Environmental > Aquatic > Marine > Oceanic | place: North Atlantic Ocean...
GCCATCTAGGCGCATACTCTTTAGCGCTTCCGACGAGCCAGCAGGATGAGACCTGCGAAGGCTGCAAGAAGACTGCTGGAAGGCTCGGGAACGAGCCCGGCAAGGGCAAACGCAGGGCGCTCAGCAGCAGTGATGCCAGAACCATTAGACGCGGTTCCCGTGTAATCACCGAAGATAACGCTGGCAGCAGCATTGCTCATGATCACTGGGTTCGGGGGGGTCGGCTCGGATGAAGGGAAGGACCCGAGGGTCATGATCCCAGCTTGGCTGGAACTCGCAAGATCCGCGCCGTTACCAAGAACCAGGTAGATCGTTCCGCCAGCCAGAGGACTGGAATCGAAGTTGGCCGCGCCGGTAACCTCGAAGGACATGTCCAGATCGAGGAGGAAGTTTCCTGCCGGATTCTCAGTCGCCCCAGTTGCGAACGAATCAAAAAGACCCGCAAGTTCCGCACCGGTGAGACCGGCGAAGTCGGCGGCCGGATCCGTAATGGTTCCTACGCCCACGAAGCCACCAACGACAGGGTTCCCGGCGTTATCGACAACGAGTTCGGAGCTTCCTGCATTGATGTTGGTCACCGTGACGGATCCGCCCAAGGCGGTGCCAATCATGGCGAGAGCTACAGCTGCATGCTTCAATTTCATTAGATGTGGTATGGTTTTGTATTTAATTCGGGAAAAGAATCTTAGAGATCCGCGTAGAAGTCAGGAGCGGAAGTCACGGCGTTGTATGCAGCACCCGTTCCGTTCTGGTCAATCACCACGCCGGAGGTCAGCTCGACGTCGTCGGAAGGAGCGAGGAGGTTATCCGCCCAGCCCGAGAAGGCAGCGCCCAGGTCAAGGAACTGGTAGCGGGTGTATCCGGAGGCATCATCCTTGGGGACGTAAACGCTGTCACCACCACCTGCACCAGTCGTGTCCGCGGTAAGTGATCCGGAGAGGCCGCTGTTGGCGAGGGTGGATCCCGTGGGATAAACCGTGCCGACGTAAGTGAAGAGCTGGTCAACAGGGAGGACGGTCGGGGAGGTCTTGACCATTCCGGTAACAACCAGGGAAAGGTCTTCGGCCCCGGGCTCGTTGACTATGATTGCGTCCACGTAGTTAAGGGGGGTGTCTCCGGCAGGATTGAGAAGGCTGTCCGCCCATCCTTGGAAAGCCTGTCCCAGGTCAATGTAGCTGTAGGACTTGAAGCCCGCGCCGTCCGGCACGAAGATCTTGCCAACGCTAGCGCCACCAGCACCAGTGGTGTCAGGGCTGAGGCCCAGAGAGTTGTCAGCGCCAAAAACATCGTTGATGGTCTTGGCTGCACGGATCGTGTAATCCGTAACGTCATCTGCAGCAGCTCCGTCGACACTCAGGTCGCTTCCGCTCCAGGAATCCACTTCAATCACGGTGCCCTCGGAAGAGGTGCCGCCGGTGATTTCTACGAGGTAGCGGGTTCCGTCAGTAAGGACGTCGTCAAAGTTGACGTCGGCATCGCTAAGGCTACTGCCGTCCTGGGAATCAAAGGTTCCGGATACAACCTGAGGCTCGTGAAGACGAAGACCGATGGTTGTGAATTTTCCTTCGCCGCGAATGGTGAGGGTCTCGTAACCGCCTGCGCCCGATACTGCCGTCTGTGAGAAGGCGGAACCAGCGAGGAAGCTAAGCGAACCGGCAACAAGTGCCGCTTTCTTTAGTGTCGTTGCTTTCATGACTAATTGGATGACTCTTTAATAGAGGTCGTTTTTGTTTTTTGGGGTGTTGTTCTCAGTTTCCGCAGGCAATCCACCTGCAAAATAGCTACCGTAAGCCCCCCTGGTCAATTTTTTTTTAAGATCGCCGGGAAAAAACAACTTAGGGATTGCGAAGGACTTTAAGCGTCCGCAATCCCCTGTTTTTCATAGGGTTGCACTCCCTATGGGGTCCTTTAAAATTCCTTCTGGGAGTACCCCAAAAGGCGGCCTGACATAACTGTCACCCGGGACGAGGGCCTTTAACCGGGATTCAGGCCGATTTTTTGTCCTTTCCGACAGGTTTCCGGAATCATCCGCTACCAAGAGCTGATCTGATGAAAGAGCTTCAGCCGCTGCTGGATCTCGGCCTCCGGGAGTTCCTCGATCCTCCGCGTGGAGAACGCCTCACAGGTGAAGGAGGCCATGACCGTTCCCCTCACCACCCCGTCCCGGATCTGCTCAAAGCCGTAGTCAGTAGTTCCAAGCGAAGCAAGGTACCCGGCCATGGCCCCAAGGAAGGTATCCCCTGCCCCGGTCGGATCAGCGACCTCCGGAAGAGGAAAGGCCCCACAACGAAACAAGCCATGATTCACTTCCGGGGGGCCGAAGAGAATAGCGCCGAACTCCCCCAGCTTGATCACCACGTATTCCGGCCCCTTGGCCCGCAGGAGGGCCCCTGCCTTCATCAGGTTGGATGTTGCCGCATACTCACGAGCCTCAGTCTCATTGATCACCAGCAGGTCAATTCTGGTGAGAACCTTCTCCAGTTCCTCACGCGCGATTCCAATCCAGAGGTCCATCGTGTCCGCAAGGACAAAGCGCTCCACCGCGTTGCACTGGTCAAGCATCTCAAGCTGGTTGACTGGCGCCATGTTGGCCAGAACCACAACCGGGGAACCGGACAGCTCCTGCGGGAGATTGACCCGCCAGCTCTCCAGGACGTTGACCGCCACATTGTGAGTGGTGCGGTCGTTCATGTTCTGGTGATACTCCCCACTCCAGGTAAAGGAAGCTCCGTCCGACCGGTCCACCCCCTTCAGGCTGACCCCGTGCCGCTCCAGCATGGCGAGATGCTCAGGTGGATAATCGCTGCCTATCACCCCGACGAGGTGAACCGGGTCCGTAAAGTAACTGGCCGCCAGGGAAGCGTAGGAAGCCGACCCCCCGAGAAGGTTGGTCGCTTCATCCTCGGGGGTCTTGACGTTGTCGATCGCAATAGAGCCACCGACCAGAAGAGGGAGGGCATGGGACATCCCCGCGAAGTTCGGCCCCAATACCACAAAGATTCAAGCCCGATGTTCTCCCGCAGCACCCGAATCCCTAACCGTTCAGGCGCGCCCGCACTTCCCGGCAGGCCTCCTCGACATCCGGAGCCTGAAGGAATCCCGAAACAATGACCACCCTCCGGGCCCCGGAAACCAGGATCTCATCCAGGTTCCCCGGCTTGATCCCCCCAATGCAGAAAACGGGAATCTGAGCCCCGACCTTCTTTTCCACCTCGGGGATATCGCCGAGCCCGATCCCGGGGCGCCCTTCCTTTGTCGGGGTGGGGAACAGGGGCCCGAAGCCGATGTAGGATGCCCCTTCCGCAAGCGCCGCCCGGGCCTGAGCCGGGGAATGGGTTGACCGCCCCACCAGGGCTCCCTCGGGAAGAGCGGCCGCAGCCCCGGCCAGGTCCCCATCCTCCTGCCCAAGGTGCACTCCATCAGCACCCGCTTCCAGTGCAACGTGCGTGAAGTCATTCACCACAAACGGAACCCCGTAGTCATGGCAAACTGGAACCAGCAACCGGGCGAGGCGGCAGATCTCTGGCTCCTCATGATTCTTTGCACGCAACTGCAGGATATCCACTCCTCCCGCGAGGAGAGAACGGGTTACCGCAACGCAGTCATCGGGCGCAGTATACCCAAGGTCCACGATGCCGTAGAGCCGGGCCTCCCGCGCTCTCCGCTGGCGCAACTGGTTCATTCGGCCGCAGCCACGGAATCACGCTCCTTCAGGTAACGCTCCACCCACCCGATATCATAACGCCCGGCTATGAAGTCGGGGTGATCCACAATTACCTGCTGGAAGGGGATCGTCGTCTTGATTCCCCGGATCATGAACTCCGAGAGCGCACGACGCATCCGTGCAATAGCCACATCCCGGCGAGCACCGGTCACAATGAGCTTCGCAATCATGGAGTCGTAGTGGGGCGGGACGGTGTAGCCTGCATAAACATGGGTATCGACCCGGACTCCCTTCCCCCCCGGCGCATACCACATTGAGATATGACCCGGACTCGGGGCGAAATTGTTGTAGGGGTCCTCGGCATTGATCCGGCACTCGATACTATGGCCGCGGGGGGTCCCCTCGCAGACATGAGATGAAAGCGGCTCTCCGGCGGCCACCCGGATCTGCTCCTTGATGAGCTCACATCCCATGACCTCCTCGGTAATGGGATGCTCCACCTGGATCCTCGTGTTCATCTCCATGAAGTAGAAGCTCTGGGCGCTCTCATCGACGAGATACTCGATGGTCCCCGCGTTCTCGTAGCCAATTTTCTTCACCAGCTCAACCGAGGCCTCGCCCATCTCCTCACGCAATTCCGGAGTGAGCAGCGGGCTGGGGCACTCCTCGATGATCTTCTGGTTACGGCGCTGCATGGAGCAGTCCCGCTCGCCGAGATGGACCACGTTTCCCTGGGAATCCGCCATCACCTGGAACTCAATGTGGTGGGGATTCAGCACGAGCTTCTCGAGATAGCAGTCCCCGTTACCAAAGACGGCCCGGGCCTCGTTGCTTGCAGCCCGGTATTGATCGAGAAATTCCTCTTCCTCCATGGCCGGGCGCATTCCCTTCCCTCCTCCCCCTGCGGTAGCCTTGATCATGACCGGGAATCCGATCTTGCGAGCGGCGGCGAGAGCCTCCTCCTCGTTCTCCATGATACCGTCAGTTCCGGGAGTTACCGGAACCCCGTGCCTGGTGGCGGTCGCACGCGCGGTATTCTTATCCCCCATTGCCCGAATCAGGTCTGCGGAGGGGCCGATGAACTTGATATTGCAGCTCTCGCAGATCTCGGCAAACCGTGGATTCTCCGAGAGGAATCCGTATCCCGGGTGAATAGCCTCCGACTGAGTCACTTCCGCGGCCGCAATAATGCGGTCGGGCTTCAGGTAGCTATCCTTGCTGGGGCCGGGGCCGATACACACTGCCTCATCGGACAGCTGCACATGCAAGGAGTCCACGTCCGCCTCGGAATAAACCGCGACCGATGCCACCCCGAGTTCCCGGCAGGCCCGGATGATACGCAGGGCGATCTCGCCACGGTTGGCTACGAGGACTTTGGAAAACATCGCTGGGGGGATGGTATAATGAAGGAAACCCGCGAATGCAGTGCAGGCCGGATCAGGTCACGCGGAAAAGAGCGTCCCCATACTGAACTGGCACGCTGTCCTCCACGCAGATTTCCGAGATCGTTCCGCTGACTTCGGACTTGATCTCGTTCATGACCTTCATGGCCTCAATAATGCAGACTGTCTGTCCCTCGCTGACCCTGTCTCCCACCTGGACGAAGTCGTCCGCATCCGGGGCAGGCTTGCGGTAGAAGGTCCCCACCATCGGGGACTCGACCACCTTGCCGGTTTCGGCCGCGACTTCCTCACCTTCTTCCGCGGCAACCGGCGCAGGGGCCGCAGCGGCAATGGGCGCCGCCGGCGCCATGGCAAGCCCTCCAAGCGCTTCCCGGATGGCCTCAATGTCCGGGGCCTTTTTCAGCTTCACGTTAACCCCTTCCTGCTCCAGGTGGAACAGGCTGAGACCATGCTCTTCCATGAGCTCCACGATTTTTCGGATTTCCTCAAGGTCCACAGCGCAACGAAGTCGAGTTGCGAGAAGGATCGGGGGCCAGGCTGGGCGGGTCAAGCGCCAAGGAAGCAGCGTTTCAGGGTTGGGCGGAGGCCATCCGGGCTTTAGGTTACCCCCGTGAAAGTGCCGCCGCGCCCTGCTGAACCGGGGGAGTTGATCCCCGGGGATTATTTCCGCCGGCTCTCCGCCGGCGAGTTGTTCACAAATGAGGCCCCGCTTGAGATCGATCTCGGGTGCGGTGACGGCACCTTTGCACTTGCGATGGCCCGCCAGTTCCCCGAGCGGAATTTTCTCGCGGTCGAGCGCCTTCTCGGGCGTGTCCGCAAGGTCTGCAGGCGGGCTTCCGAGGCCAACCTGGATAACCTGCGGGTGCTCCGCCTCGAAGCACGTTATACCGTTGAGTGGCTCCTTCCCCACGCTTCCGTAAGCCGACTCCACCTGCTCTTCCCGGATCCCTGGCCCAAGGCCAGGCACCACCGCCGCCGACTCGTCCAGCAGGACTTCCTCAAGGCTCTGGGCCGGGTCCTCGTTCCCGGCGGGGAGTTCCTCTTCAAGACCGACCACGAGGAATACTTCGAGTGGGCCCGCGAGGAACTGGAACTCTTCGGTTCTTTCGAACCCCTCCCCTGGGATGAAAGGAGCGACGATCTTTCCTTTTATCCGGAGACCGACTTCGAGTCCCAGTGGCGCGCCGAGGGGCGAGCCGTTCACCAGCTCCGTATGCGCAACCCAGCCACCTGACAGATTCTACTTTCGGTAGATCGCCCGTTTATCCGGATTGCGAAAACTCCGCAGCTCCAGTTCCCCTTCGCGAACTTCGATCATTACGGCCCCGGTTTCTCCCTGCCGCCAGAGGTCGATGCCTGCACCCCTCACCGCCTCTACCCAACGCTCTGGTACCCGTTCCGCACGAGGGTAGCGGTCCTCCTCCGCAACGATCAGGGAAGGATCAACCGCCTGCACGAATTCCATGATCCCCGAATAGTCGGAGCGGTGACGACCCATTATCCAGAGATCACACCCCAGATCCAATCCACTCCCAAGCAGCTCCTTCTCGGTATCAAAGCCAGCGTCCCCGGTAATAAGAATCCGCCAGCCCCTCCAATGAAGACGCATGATCATGCACCGGTCATCCGCCCGGCTACCACTTTGCCTGTCAGCAACACGCAGAACCTCCAGTTCGGCCCCATCCCCCAGAGGATAACGCATCCCTGCCTTGCCGACATGTAACCGGCATCCTGCATCTTCTGCCCCATTAATCAGGTCCCCAAAAGCAGGACTGGCTGCCTCCGGGACAGGGAGAAGGACCTGACGGGGAAGATAGTCCCTCAAGGCCAGAACAAGGCCCCCGGCATGACCTGTCTCAGGATGAGTAAGGACCAATGACTGAGGCGCCGCGCCAGCTTCCTCCAGGGCAGGTTTTACCATCCTGCGAAACTGGTCCTGCGCACCCCCATCGATAAGAACGCCCTCCCCCGCTCCCACATACATAGCCGAATCGCCGTCCCATAAATCAAACACCAGAATCCCTCCGGACCAATCTCCCTGCCCTTGCAGTTCAAAATGGCTGCCCGGGATTTCCGTCACTTTCCCGGCAATCCGATACGCCCCTTCCACCAACAACGCATTGCCACGATTCAACCCGACTTGCAGCGGCTCAAAAACGAGCCCGATTACTACTCCTACAAGAGCCAGCGAGAGAATCAGGAAAACGAGAGGCACCAGAAGCATGCTGGCAAGGACCGCAGAGGGGGTCACGATCCCGAAGTGATATCCGATTAACGGCATCGACCCAAGCCAGGCCGCAAGGGAAACAACCATCAGGCCAATCAAGTACTTCCGCGCCGCAAGGCTCACCCGATACCACCGCGTATAAACTGCACGAGGGATAAACGGATCTCCCGTGGTCAGGGATTCAAACATCCGGGAAAAGCAGGGAGCCAGCAGGATGATCATTCCGACCACCACGTAGGAGAGCTGAAACCCAACCTGGGTGAGCTGGTATGAATCAATAAGGAGAACGGCGGGGACACTGGCCAGCAGACTATTGGCCAGTGAGGGCTGCCGTCTCACCACAAAGCCCATGAGAAATACTGATGCCATGAAAGCGGCTCGTGCCGCAGGTGGACGCAACCCGGTCACCAGAGCGTAACCCCAGATAATCGCCAGGACCGCCCATAAGCCCCACCTGCGGGGAGCACGGACAACCCGGATGAGGATCCAGGCCAGGGCCCCTACCAGTCCAACGTGCAAACCGCTCACCGCAAAGATATGCATCGTGCCGCTCTTCCGGAAAGCTCCGTAGTACTCTCCTCCCTCCGAGCGCTCTCCAAGAACAAGCCCCCTGATCAGCACCGGGCCGATTCCCTCCTCCCCAAGCCCGGCAACAATGCGGGCTCGTAATTCTCCTCGAAGGTTCCAGGCCACACGCTGCAGAAACAGAGCCGCCCTCGGGCCGCCCAGAACCTGATGTGAATCCACTCGAATCTCTCCTGCAAGGCCGCGACTCCGAAGCCAGTCCATTCGATCAAACTCAGCCGGGTTCCGGGCTGCTGCCGGAAAAAAGGTCTTCCCCCGAAGCAGAACGACGTCCCCGGGTTTCACCTCGTCCGGTAAATCTCCAACGCCCACCAGCGTCTCGCGCAGGGCCTCGGGGTTTCGCTCACTCGCTCCGACACGGAGAACAGCACGGGGAAGCACCCCGCCTCGATCGCGCAAACTGACAACGGTCCCTTCCACTTCAACCCTGGTCCGCCCGTTGGCATGAACCCAGGCCTCGCCCTCTGCCTGCTCCCCGAGGCGGGCATGATGAACCCCCCATAAGAGCATCCAGGCGACGCACCCTGTCGCTAGGATCCAGCGTCCCGTCGCTGCCGAAACGAGCATCCCGGCTGCAGGCAGGGCAAGCCACGGTAACGCCCATTCCCAGCCTGCACATAAAACCCCAAGGCAACACCCCAGGGCTGGAACCGCAAGAGGCGCCCGGGCAAGATAACGCGGCACACCAGCATTCACCGGCAGAAACTGCTAGATCGCCCCCAGCTCGCGCAGGCGGTGGGTGGCATTGGCCGAATGCCGGGTCTCCGGGAAGAGTTCGACCACCTGCTCCAGGATACTCACCGACTGCGGCTTGTCGTCCTTGACCTCCTCATAGAGCTCGGCCAGCCGGAACATGAAGAACGCCGTGTCGTTGACCCGCCATTCATGGCTCTCAAGGGCAGTCCGCAGGGTTTCAATGGACGCATCCGGATCCTCGAGATTGTCATGCTGGATTTTTGCGATCTCAACCCAGGGGAACCTGTTCTCCGGCTGGGCCAGGGTCACCGCGCGGTAAGCCGCAATGGCCCCTTCATAATCTCCCTGTGCAACGAAGGCACGGGCATCATGCATGGGGTCCGCCTCCATCTCCTCGGCGGAACCGTAGAACATGTGGGTAAACCGGTGCACGACATTGGGCAGGACGTATACCCCGAACAGAATGGCGGCATAGGTTGCCACCACGAGAATCATGACAATGCCCGCCAGAATCTTACCGCCACTTGTCACCCCCTTCGGGGCCCAGTCCTCAATGGCCTCCTCTCCGGTAAGCTCATTGACAATAATGCGGTCCTCAAGCCGGGCCTGGTCAAACTCTTCCGGCGTCGGGGTCTCTGGTTGCGTCCCCATCCCGATCATGATCAGGCCAGCCACACACATCAGGGCGACCAGGATGCAGAGATTGATAATAAACTTTCGATCCATTGATCCCGTAACGGCCACCACCCGGGGGAAAGCTTCCCGCCTATGGATGACAAGGCCTGCCGGTCAGGCTATTTTAACAGGGGAATCAAAAAGCCACGGCTCACACCGTGGCTTTCTCTCGAGCGGAGCGGCGGTTAAACGGGCAACGTGCCCGACCACTGCCACGCCACAATTACTTTTCGTTTGAGTAATCGATGGTGGGGAGTTCCTTGAACTTGGGAAGCTTGGACAGGGGCGGCGCCGGGGCTTCCCCTGAAGAGCAGACACAGGACGTCAGGGCCAGAGCGGTCACTGCGACTCCAGAAAGGGCAATCAGTTGAATGAGCTTTTTCATCGTAATAAATGCTGGGACTGGGCGGGAATCTCAGGGGAGGCTCCCCTCATCTCAAGGTAAAAATAAAGCCCGGGGCCACAAAACAGTGCCCCCGGGCTTTATTTAGAAAGGCGGGCTTACTTTCCAGGCACCACTACAGTGGGTGGCGGCGTGGGTGCGTGAGCATGCTGGTGCGGGGTCCGGGAGGCACAGGAAGCAAGGGCCAGTCCGGCAAGAGCTGCCAGAGCAGCAACTATCTTGGTAAATTTCATGGTTAGTGTCTGGTATGGTTAGTGGTTCGTCCGTAGACGGAAAGACCCTGCCTGATAATAAGGAATGCTTAAAGATTATTTTGCGGGGGCCACATAGCTCGGAGGAGCAGCTGGGACCGACTGTGAGCAGGAAGACAGAGCCAACGCTCCAAGAGCGGCTGCGGTAATCGCGATTACTTTAAGGAATTTCATTATCTTACTGGTTTCTGTTTCAGATGTTGCGCGGGCCATTTCACCCGTCGAAGGGGAGCATACGATGCCCCATATTGACCGCAAGTGTGAATCTAACGACACCAGGCGAGCAGGTAAATCTGACATCGAATTCCGAGTTTGGGACTAGACTATCGCTCTCTTTCGCATAACACCCTGCGCGCCATGTCCAGTTCACCTCATCTCGCTATTGCCGGGGCCACGGGAGCCGTAGGAGAGGAAATGCTGAAGTGCCTTGAGCAGCGAAACTTTCCCCTGGGGGAACTCACCCTTCTCGCCTCCGAGAGGTCGGCCGGTCGAAAGCTCGCCTTCAGGGACCAGGAAATCGAGGTTCAGGAACTCGGACACGACTCCTTCAAGGACGTAGATATTGCCCTCTTCAGCGCCGGGGGCAGCCTCTCCCTGGAATTTGGCCCTTCGGCTGCAGCAGCGGGCGCGGTGGTGATCGACAACTCCTCCGCCTTCCGCATGGATCCCGAGGTTCCTCTGGTTGTCCCCGAAGTTAATCCCGACGCTGCCAAATCCCGCCCCAAGGGCATCATCGCCAACCCGAACTGCACTACTATCATTACAATGATGGGCCTTAACCCGCTCCACCGGAAGTTCGGTCTCAAGTCGATCATCGCGTCCAGTTACCAGGCCGTATCCGGCAGTGGCCAGGCAGGCATTCTGGAACTCTCGGACCAGGTCAGGGCTCTCTCGGAGGGCCGAAGCGACTTAAAGAAGAATGTCTATCCCCACCAGATCGCCTTCAACGTCATTCCCCACGTCGACCAGTTCATGGATGGGGGCTATACCAGGGAGGAGCTGAAGATGCTCAACGAGGGCCGCAAGATCCTCGAACTGCCAGACCTGAAGGTTACCTGCACCTGTGTCCGTGTCCCGGTTTACCGCTCCCACGCAGTCTCCGTCACCGCTCAGTTCGCAACTCCGGTCAGTGCGGAGGAGGCCCGCCAGGCCTTTGAAGGCTATCCTGGTATCCGCGTCGTGGATGACCCCGGGCAGTCCCTCTACCCAACCCCGCTCGACACGACCGAAAAGGACGATTGCCTGGTAGGCCGGATCCGCGAGGACATGGTCCTGGACAATGCTCTGACCCTCTGGGTAGTCGGCGACCAGGTCAGGAAAGGCGCGGCCTTGAATGCAGTCCAGATCGCAGAATTGCTCCAGTGAGGAAGGCCGTATTATCCCCGCGATTTCTCTCCAAGGCCCCCCACAATCGAATTGGGTGCTTGGGTAATTTTCCCATTTAGGTATTTCCTCAGGACGTGTCCGAACTAAAGGCCTACCTCCGGGAGCAGCAACGCACGGTCGATGCGGCCCTGCAACGGTTCCTGCCCCGCTCCTCGGTTCGCCCGTCCACCGTCCACCGCGCCATGCGCCATCCCGTCTTCGCGGGGGGCAAACGCCTCAGGCCCATCCTCTGCCTCGCGGCTGCCGAGGCCTGTGGCGGCCCCATTGAAGACGCGATCCCTCCGGCCTGCGCGGCCGAACTGATTCATACCTACTCGCTGGTCCATGATGACCTGCCCTGTATGGACAATGACGATCTCAGGCGAGGCCAACCCACGACCCATGTTGTCTTTGGCGAAAATGTGGCGGTCCTTGCAGGAGATGGCATTCTCACCGAGGCCTTTGCCATCATTGCCCAGACTCCGGAGAACAAGAGGTATCGTACCCGGGACTATGTGACGGAACTGGCTTTCGCCGCTGACTCGCGCCGCCTGATCGGCGGTCAGGTCATGGATCTTGAAGGAGAAGGCAAGGATCTGACCAAGGCGCAACTCGTCCGCATCCACGAAGCCAAGACCGCGGCGCTTCTCACCTCTTCCCTCCGCCTCGGAGGAATGAGCGCCAACGCAAGCCCCTCCCGCCTGCAAGCCCTGACGGACTTCGGGAGATCCCTTGGGCTGGCGTTCCAGGTCATCGATGACATTCTCGACGTCACCCAGTCCACCGAGAAACTGGGGAAAACCGCGGGCAAGGATGCCGAAGTAAGCAAAGCTACCTATCCTGCCATTCTCGGCCTCGAGAAAAGCAAGCAGGAAGCACATCGCCTCACCAGAAAGGCCCTGGCTGCCCTTAAGGCCTTTGGCCGCCGGGCCACCCGCCTCGACCAGATTGCCCACTACCTTCTTGACCGGGACTACTAGGCCGACTCCTGTCCACGAGACCCTTCCTAGAACCGGAAAGTCGCATCTGCCTTGAGCGTCAGGTCCGACCGCTCCACCCCCAGGCCACGATCTTCAGCCAGCAGGGACTGATTCAGGACCAGGTAGATCGTCGATCCTGGCCGATATTCCCAACGAATCCGGGAATTGAAGCCCACCTCCCTGGAAAGGCTGTCATACTGGACCAGGGTAGACCACCCGAGATCCGGCGTCAGGTTCCAGTTGAGCCCGAAGCTCCCCACGTGCGCATCAAACTCACCTCCCCCCAGGTCAACCCGGTTATACTGATAGGTCCCGTTGATCCGGAAGTGCCGGTTGGGGTTCCACTCAACCTGTGCCGCCCCCTGGGCCCGCCACCCGTCATAGAACTGCCCTGCCTCGACCGACACCTCCCCCCACAACGGGCGCGAACTGGTGGCCTCCAGCTCCAGCCGGGCCTTGGTCCAGGAATACTCCCCCGCGGGCACAGTCACCTTCCCTAGGTCAAAGGCCTCCCGCGGTCGGTCGATATTGTGTGAGATCCGGAGAGACAGCTCATCGGTGCTGGAAAATTCCAGGTTGAAGGGCACAACCCCGAAGCGGGCAGAATCAAGCCCTCCGGAGGTCAGGGATGTCACGCTGACATCCGCTCCCCTCGCCAACTCGCGATACCATCCATCTCCGCCGGGTCGGTCCTTCCGGCGCAGAATGCCGGAAACGGTGCGAACCCCGGTACGCCGCACAAACCCAAGTGCAGGATCAAATCCCGGCCCGATCTCCATGTAACTGAGAGTGCCGTCCCAGCGATCGTTCGGGTAGGATATCTGGCCCCCGAAGGCATAATCCGTTCCGTGTCCCCCCCCCGCGGCCTCGGCATAGTTACCCAGGGCATAAAGGTTGGCTTCCAGAATCCTGTTCTCGAGAAACTCGTTGGTCCGAAACGTGAAATCGACCCCCCCAACATAATTATCGAGATCGGATCCTGGGTTCCCACCGGTTGCAATAACCCCCACCCTGGACTGGGAAAACACCTGCTTCGTCACCCGGGCCGCAAAGACGTTCTGTTCATCCAGCCCGGACGATCCCTCCAGCCGGGCATGCGTAAGCCCCACATCATAATCTCCGAGTCGTCCGGCTAGCTTGGTGGCCAGTTGAATGGGAATTATCTGGCCATCCGACAACCCGATCCGCCGGGTAAAGTATGGCAGGAAGGTCGGCCCCCGGCTTCTGCGCTGAATCCCCGGGCCAAAATCGTAGATCCCGCTGTCTTCGAGAAAGAAATCCCGCTTCTCCGGGAAAAAGAGCGGGAAGCGGGTGAAATTGACCACTCGCTGATCAACTTCCGTCTCAGCAAAATCCGTGTTGTAGCTGATGGTGGCTGAAAAGTTCGGCGTAACGCGGTAGCGCAGGTCCGCGCCCACGTCCCCGACCAGGCTGTCGCTCGCCCCCTTGCTGCTTTCGTGCCGCCCTACACCATAGGGCGAGAATTCCAGTCCAAGGCCCTGCCGCATGCCCTGCAAGCCGGTAATGTCTCCCGCTTCACTGGCATTGTGGGACCTGATTTCATCTTTCCATCCCGTCCAGCGGATGGCCTCGTTTTTCCTCCGGATCCTCCGTGACATATTGAAGCCCCAGACGGTTCCGTCCGGATCAAAGCTCACCGTCTTGAAGGGGATGGCCATCTCAACGAACCAGCCATCATCCGTGATACTCGCCTTCGACATCCAGATGCCGTCCCAGGAAAAGTTCCTCCCGGTGTTATTCGTAATTAGCCCATCGGCCTGGGCTCCTGTCGGATTGACCACGAAGACGTAGCCATTGCGCTGGTCATGGAAAGTGTCAAAGAACAGGTAGACGAAGTCCGAACCCGTGAAAACCCGGTCGCGGCGCATGGAGCGCGCCATTACTCCGCCCGGCTCGGAATCATAACACCACACCGCGACGTAAAGATGATCGCGATCGTAGACCATCGCAAATTCCGTCCGTTCAGTCGCGGGGGTCCCCCGGCCCGGATCGTACTGCCGGAATCCTCCACCTTTCTCCGCCCGCTGCCAGACCGCCTCATCGAGACGGCCATCCACTGTAATGCGCTCTTCCGCTCCGAGTTGCAGGGCCGCAATGCTGGGCTTCTTCCCGGCCTGCAGGCAGGCCAGCGAAGCTGACCAGGCACAAGCTACAAGCAATTTTCCGACTCTCCTCATTTCTTTCTCACCCTGGGATCAGCTCATCAACGGACCCGAGCAGGGCGAGACCACACCTCAGACCTCGCAGCCCGTCAAGACTCCGCACGCAAATCCCCACTTCCCGGATGCGGATAACCCACAGGGGTGCGGGAATTCC
>Ga0163179_10001928_pt1 | contig 14578 bp, 15 predicted proteins | sample AtlANTMetagenome_FD_109643 | JGI IMG/M metagenome (GOLD analysis project Ga0163179, IMG submission 109643) | Marine eukaryotic phytoplankton communities from the Atlantic Ocean - Atlantic ANT 2 Metagenome | ecosystem: Environmental > Aquatic > Marine > Oceanic | place: North Atlantic Ocean...
CTGCAGAATCAGCAGAGTCATATATATTTCTCTTTATTGATACACTACCATTAATAGCTAATTTAAGTTGTCCATGTGTGGAATTATTAAGTCCAGAAATATAGGCAGTAGTATTTGGATTTGTTACTCCTACCCCAATTATACCATTAGAAGTAACAATAACAACATTATTTCCACGATTAATTTGAAGTTTTTCAACTGGATTTAGAGTTCCAATACCAACATTTCCAGAAAGGACTTTAACACTAGAATCAGGATCAGTTGGTGCAGATCCAGAAAGTATTTTAACATCTCCCTCAAAAATTGAATCTCCAACAATATCTAAAGTATCTCTAGGATTTGTAGTTCCTACTCCAAAAGTACCACTAACAATAGCTGTACCATCTATATCTAATAATTGCCTTGGTGAATTTCTTCCAATACCAATTCCCTGAACATGATTGGTATTAGCATAGAATAAAGTACCGCCAACACCAACCTTAAGGCTGTGTGCAAGTTCTAAATTATCAAAAGATAAATCTTCATTAATAGTTAAAGTATCATTAAATGTAGCAGGACCATTAAAAATAGATGTTCCATTTACAGTTAAATCATTAAGTACTGCATCTGAATTAGATGTTAAAAAAGTTCCAGTTCCACTACCACCAGAACCATCTCCAGTAACTTGTAATGCTCCATAAATATAAACATTCTCAAATATAGAATTTCCTGATTGACTAAAATCTACGTTAAATTGAGACATATCTATCGATTAAAAAATTTATCTACAATTCCAACTCCAAGAAACCCACCAGGACCAAGTGCTATACGAGCACCCCAACTAAGTCCTAATTTAGATGCCAGATTTCCACTTGAAGCATCTACTTGAATTCTAGTTGCATTTAATGTAATTTCTTCAGTCCCATGCATGGTTTGATCACCTATTTGAATTTTAGGTGCCTTCAGTACAATTTGTGTTGATGATTCAAGTACAATTTCCTCAATTGCTTTTATCCCAACTCTTGCCTTATCGGAAATGAGTTCAATATTTCCACCCCAAGAGACTAAACATAATCCAGTTTCATCTTTCTTACCTTTTGATCCGGCATTAATATAAAGATTACCTTCAGATTCTAGTCTAGTTTGATTAGATTCACAATGTGCTAATACAAATCCACACTTATCCTCATTAGTACCTTTAATGGCAAAAGCTTCAGTACCCCATTCACCAGATTCAGGACTATCAGTTTCAATATAAAGTTTAGGGCCAAATACTTCCTGTCTTCTTGCATCTTCTGCCATAATTAATCAACCCACACAATCTATGACTTGAACAACATCACCTTGAGGTCTTTTTCTAGACATTATAGGTTTCAAAATTGCTCCAACTCCAGTATCACTGTTAATATTTAGTTTAGGTAAATTATCATATGCTCTTCTATCTTCAAACTTAGTTTCATCAATTCTTCCATTTAATATTTCTAATTGAAAATCATCTAATGTATCACCATCTTTATACCCCTCACCTGGATCTTCAATAATAATTTTCTCTATGTATAGTGGTGGTTCTTCTTCAGCAGGATAATTATCACCCGTACATAACATAGTTATACTTGTAACCTGTCCATATGTAGGGGATAATTGATTAAAATCAATATGAGCTTTACCATATGCACCATATCCTTGTCCACAATTATCTTCAAATGTTACTATCGGATCACTTGTATATCCACTACCAGGATTTGTAATTTCAACACCAATAATACTTCCCACTTTTTGAGCACCTTTAAATATATCATCCATATCTAATTTATTAACAACACCCCCAAAAATTACTTTACCTGCAGCTCCAAAACCACCACCACCAAAAATCTCAACTTTTGGTAAACCACATTCAAGAGGATTTCCTGTATAACATGGATCTAATTCTGATGCCTCTAATAATGGTGTATTACCAAAAAGTGGCCATTTACCATACTCTTTTTCAAATTCATCTGCTTTATCTCTTGCCGCATCCGAAAGAGCAGTCTTATTACTACCATCAAAAATTTTTTTAAAACCTAACTTTTTATCGTTTGTAGAAGTACTCTTTTTAGTACCCATTCCCATTTTAATTACAGGAGCACACTTAGGTTTGGGAGGACTACAACTAAGAAAAGAATTTACCCCTTTTAAAACATCAATACCACCAGATAAAAAACCTTTAATATTATTTGAAATTCCCAATACTTTAGCAACAGGACCTAATAGTGGACCTGTCACAGCATCAATCATATTCTTAATTTTATTGGTAGCTGCTCCCACTATTTGTTGTACTGCACAGGCAGGAACCTTAACCATATTCTTAATTGTTGATGATATCAAATCACTAAAAACACCTTTTAAAGCTTTTCCAATTTTTGATCCTACACATCTAACACCATCAAATAATTTACTAATAGCTGGCATAACAGATGTCTGAATTGCAACAATCTCAGCTACTGCAGCAGGATATGGAAATCCTGCACCAACTTTCGCAAGTATTGCTGTTGCTATTTTATTAAAACCAGCACTAATAGATTTTTGTAAATAATCACCCAATGAACCAAGCATTTTATTAACAAAACCACCCATACTAGTACTTAATATATCTGATACTGCTTTAATTTCATTAGGTAAATTTAAAATTGCACTTCCAGGTCCAGTAATTTTATTAAAGAAATTATCTAACCTTAATTGCATCGAATCAAGAGTATTATCACTACAGGAATCAGCTCCTATAACTGAATCGCCATTAGTCTTACTATCAGGAACTTTTGTTTGAGAATTAACTTTAACAGTTTTATATTCTTTATTATTACCTGCTCCTCTAAAATCTGGATTGCTAGGCATAAATTCACCCTGAACATCTCCTATTTGTTCATTTTCATCTGATGTGTCACCAACATAATCAGTAAGATTTCCCTTATTATCCCTATTATAAAATTTTACTGAATTTATTTCTTCTTGTGTTATTTGAGTGTTACCAGTACCCGTTTTATCTTTTTCTGCATTTTTTGCTGCACGAAATGCATCAAAATCAGTAATACCATCTTCATCAATAAAATCACGTATATTTACATTTGATTCAGATTTACTACTTTTTTGTTGTGATGCACTATCACTATTAAATAAATTTGGATATGCTTTAGTATATCCCTTAGTAATCTTATTATCAACTCCATATTTTATTAAAGTTTCAACTACTTCAATTGAGTCTGAACTTGGGTTTTCTGGAGCTGATGTGTCTCCAGCATAATCAGTAAGATTTCCCTCTTCATCTCTATTATAAAATGTTACTGAATCTATTTGTTCTTGTTCCGTCATAATTATGTTTTTATTATTCTGTATATATTATTTATTCCTAAAATTTTAATTATACTTTATTCCAAGTACCATTGTTTTCAGCTGTTGCTTTAATAGTGTCTTTAACTGCATTTATACCCCTAGTTACTGCTTGTCCTTCCCAATAAGTTCTTGCTGTTGCATCTAGAACACCACCAGGACCTCCGATGTTGTTATCTCTATAAAAGTCACCTAACCAGTCATCAGTTGGAGGAGTAGTTAAATTCCAAGTACCTTCTGATTCAGCTGTTGTTTTAATAGTGGATTTAACTTCTTCTATAGTCTTAGTTGCTGCTTGATTTTCCCAATAATCTCTTGCTGTTGCGTTTAAAGAACCACCAACACCTCCGATGTTGTTATCTTTATAGAAGTCACCTAACCAGTCATCAGCAACATCTGCTGTTGCTGCATCTATTGGAGGAGTAGTTAAATTCCAAGTACGATTATTTTTAGCTATTCTTTCAATACTTTCTTTAACTTCATTTATAGTCCTAGTTACTGCTTGTCCTTCCCAATAAGTTCTTGCCCTTTCGTCTAGAACACCACCAGGACCTCCGATGTTATTATCTCTATAGAATTTACCTAACCAATCATCATCACCAATTACAGTTCCTGTACCTGCTGTATCTATTGGAGAAGTAATTAATTCTGGTTCTATGTATGGTAATTCATACCCCCTCGATGTAAATTGTTGCTTAGCCCAGTCCTCATTAACAGTTCCATCATCATTATATTTTGAGTATATTCTTTCAGTAGTTGACGGCGATGCATCACTAACAGTTTGTAGTTTTTGTATCATATCTGCTGCCTTTGTACTTGGATCAACATCTCCACCAAGATATTTTTCATATTGCTCATCCCATTGCTTACTTGTAATTATTCCATCATTATAAATTTTAATTTCTTCAATTGCTTCATTAAATAATTTTCTTTTAAGATTTTTTTCTGCAACAGTATTTGATTGTGATTTTAATTTAGTCCCTACTAGTTTTACACCAGTTTCTGGATCAGTATAAGTAAATTCTTCAGTTCCAATAACAGGTTCTGTAATTGTACCAACTTTATTTTGATTAGAATTTATACCCTGTTTCTTTAATTGTTCTGTAGGTGGTTTTCCTTTTTTAGAGTTAGATGGATTTATTCCTATAGGAAGATTAAGTCCTCTATTACCACTTGTTTCTCTATTACCTTGTTCTGATGTCTTATTCAATAAACTTTGTTTATTAAGACTTCCCACATAACCAGTTTTAGTATCAAATCTTCCAGTACCATCTGGTGCTGCAGTATCAGGTCTTGCTAAAACATGCAAAATAATAGGAGTTTGTCGTGCATCACCATCTAAAAACTTACCTAAAACAACATCTCCCTGAGATATTGCAGGATCTTTTTTTCTACCTCCTGCTCCACTTCCATCAGAAACTCCAAGAGCAACTAATGCATATGTAATTTCTTCATCTTTAATAGATCCTTGATGGGGATGATATCCCATAATTGCAACTCGATATCTATAACCCCATCCTGCACTACCATCAATTTGATCCTTTTGAGATTCATAAGATAAAACTCTACCTATCCATTCATTAGTAGATAAACCATAGAAATCAGTATTAGAATTAGCCATTTTTATTAATTACTTTTAGAAGAATGTAGTCCATAAGAATCTCTTATTAAAGTAAGAGAAGTCACAGATTTCTCAGGTTCAAAATAATGACACAGAGATTGTATAATATATTTTCCACTTTGTTTTTGATCTGGTCCTTGAGTCTTATTATCACCAATATACTCAACCAAGAGATTTATAGTATCACCTGCTTCCAAATTAGTATTACATGGAATTGTAATAACATGTTTTTGAGAAAATAATACATTATATCTAGCACTTGCTTCAGCAATATATTTTAGAGGATTATTATTTGGATTATTGCTTGATGTTTCAGCACCAATATTTACTATTGCAGTTTCAATTCTATGATGTTTATTACCAAATCTTAAATCATTATCAATAATTTTTGGTATACCTATATCACCTCCAAGTTTTGAAAATCTAGGATTTTTAATTAATTGATTATTATCTACAGTATTATCAATTTCGGTAAATGTATAAGTGGCAGGATTAAATATTATTGTTTTAATTCCATAAACACCAGATCTAATCTGATTTGTAAGATTTTGATCTTTTAATGTATTTAAAGATTGAACTTTATAGTCCATACCATCATCTTCTTTATAATATGATGATTGATTTGAACCATCATAATAATATGATTCGAAATATGGATTAGAATTAATCAAACTATCTATAGAAACAAATTTAAATCCACTTTTCGTTTCAAAGGCAAAATATCCAGGATTTGCCTGATTTGCTGGCATAGATTGTTTTGCCAACATAGCAATTAAATCAAAAGGCCTTTTGGACATACCTGCAAATGAATATGTATTACTAGTAGGTGTAACATTAACTTTAGAAAATTTTAATTCATTTTTTATAATTTTTTCTACAGATGATGAAATACTACCACTATAATGTTTCGTAATTCTCTTTGTATTATTAAGCCATCCTATTTTAGAAATAAAACGTATTTGAAGTGTCTCTGATGTAGAACTTTTATCTATTACTTGGACTTCATTAACATATAATCTTTGATATTCATCTTTTTTAGAAGAAAAATTTAACCCCTTTCCTATAACATCTTTAATTTTTATAAAAATCTCACATCCAATTTCTAATGGTAATGCACTATATAATGATCCACTTCTATTTTGAGTATCGGTTGTAGATTCTAATACATTACCAGTACTAGTAATAGTAAATACTCCAGAGATATAAGGAGATAATATATTCTCATAATAATGAAAATTAATAATCCTGAATTGGCCTGATGCAGCATCCACTTCAGTAAAACCATCTGCAGATTTAATTATAAACTGTTCATAAGTTGATCCTTGTATTGACATTATGATAACCCTCCTGTTGATCCTGCATGTGAATCTCTAATAGCAACAGATTGTAACATTTTAGTATTTTGACGTGCAGGATTTGTTTTATCAATAATAATAGGTTGTATAAGAGTCTTTACGAATGTATCCTCACCAATTAAATCAATATTTAAATCACCACTCTGGGATTTTTTACTAATACTAAAATTTAATTTATCTTTCTTCTCATTATCTAATATTTTAACAAGATTTATATTTGGTTTATCAGAATCTATAACACTATTCATCACACTTTTTGACTTATCTACCAATTCTCTTTTAGATGGTAATTGTTGTTCATTATTCTGTAATTGATTAGATTGCTCCATATTCAATAAAGCAACATTTTTATCCTCTTCTTCACCTTCTTCATTTATCTCTATATTATCTAAATCATTACCCAGATCATCCAAATCTTTTTGAATTGCCTTTGCATCTTTATCATGTTTATTCAATAAAGATGACATTTGTCCAAAATTAGGATTTCGAATAAAATCATAGAATTTTTTTGTCGATTCTGCTATATTCTTCCAAACTTTCATAGCACCTTTCCATATTGGAATCACAAATGCAAGACGTTTTTTTAATGTTGCTATAATTGCGGGTAATTTAGTTACAAGAAATCCAAGTAACAACCAACTAAAAGCTGTTACTATCCTATCCCATATAGATCTAGCAGTATCCTTTAATTTACCTAAGAATGGTATTTTTATTTTTGGTTTTTTTTCTATCTGTTTCTCTAATGAAATCCTTTTTTGATCCTCACCACCCTTACGTACCAAAGAAATTTTCTTCTTATCTAAAGTAATTAACTTCTTATTAGATCTAATTAAAAAACTTTTAATGTTAGTGACATTAAGTTTTATATTACTTGTTACTGAATTTTCCATTAATTATATATTCCTAACAGGTCTTTATATAATACATTATATTCATTACTAAAATCTTCTGATCCAACAAAAGGTACTGAATCTCCACCAACAGAAGATGATCCATCTATACTAGATGAAGAACCACCAGTTAAATCTATTGAATTGAGTACTTCTACAATATTATTATTAGATTTATCCTTAGTCAATCCACCAGTTAGTGCTCTTTTACTAGCACTATAACCTTCTTTAGCTATATAACTTCCAAGCATACCACCAATAATACCACCAAGAATTGGTATAGGAATCAATGCTTGTCCTGCAGCAAAACCACCCCACACTCCTGCAGCACCCGCAGCTGCTCTATCAACATCTTCTCCCATAGCCACATCTAGTCCAAAATTCACCAAAGGTATACCCTTACCTTTAAGAAAACCAAATTTTTTCATAAAAGGTTTTATTCCTTTCAACTTATGAATATTCTGTGCAAGGGGATTTCTAGTTGTAGTTGTCTTCCACTTAAAAAACCCACCTTTGGGTCGAGTTTGATAAGGATCATATCTATCATAAGTATTAACAAGTTTAGTATCAACCTTAGTTCCTTTTCTATAAAGATTACGAAACAATTTATTACCAGATGCCAATGTTGATGTACTACTACCACCACCAGAAGCACCTCCTCTCCTTCCAATCCCTGGAATACTTTTAAGTATTCTCCTTAATAGAAGAACAGTTCCTGCTAGTTTTAGTAGAACTTTTCCAATAATAGCCCCTACAACTATACCAGTAATAAGTTTCCAATGTTTCGTTATAAAATTAAAAGTTTTATCAATTTTCTCTGGATTATCTGACAACCATTTAAGAGCTTTATTAACTGCAAATCCTGCTGCCAACCATCCAAAAAATTCTAAAATTCGACTAAAAGTACCTTTTACAATATTAGTAATTGGTTTTGTAAAAGATCCAACAATGTTTGAGAAAAGTCCTCCTGATAAATTACTTCTTTTTACATTTTCATTTACTTTTTTTATTTTTTTTATATCTTTTTCTTCTTTTTGAATTCTATATGCAAAATCAATAGCTAATTGTTTTTGTATTTCTAAAAGAATATTATTAGTTTCTATTAATGTTCGTTCTGGTTTACTTTCAGGTTTTAATAGTGAACCATCAGTTAAACGCTTACCACGAAATATTGAAGAAGAAACAACAGTTTTTTTCAACTTCGATTTTATTAAAGGTGATTTAAAAATTGTTGAACTAAATGCCACTTTGTTGTTGTTGCTGTTTTAGATTTTCTTCTTCAATATATTGTTGGAGAAGTGAAACATATATTTCTCTTTCCCAAGGTATCATGTTTTCAAGCTCTGTTAAGCTATATTTATGGTGCTGCATGAGGGCAAAATTAGTTCGATAATAATTTTCCAAACTCTCATGAGCCATAGCTAACTGAAAAAAGACGCTAAACCCTCAATTACTACTTCACTCTCAACTTTGGTTTTAGGATTTTTAACTTTAACTGTATGAGATAATTTAGGCATCGTCTCAAAAAATTCCTCAATATCTTTGAATTGTTTAGAATTCATAGATTCTACAAAATCTTTTAATTCTTTTTTAGTACATTCCGAAGCATCCCAAGATTCTTCTTCATTATATACTTGGCCAATACAAGACATAATAACATCAAGAGATTGATCTACCTGACTTTTTGCATCATTAATATCAAAATTTGATTCAATAAATTGAGTTAAAGATGGATAATTCATTTGAATTGATAAATTATCATCTAATTTAATTATATTAGAATGTTTGTTCTCTTTTTTAACCTTAATCGTATCAATATCAATTTCTAATTGAACTTGTGTTTCACCATCATCAGGACAAGTCACATTAACTTCAACAGTTTCTCCAACAGATTTTCCACGAACATTTAAGAACAAATATTCAATATCAAAAGTTGCCATTTTATCAACTTTAATACCTCTTGTTATAACACAATCAGCAAGAACAGATTTTATTGCATTTGTAATCTGTTTTGTATCCTCAGATTCTAATGCCATAATTAAAATCTTTTCTTCTTTAACTAAAAAAGGTCTATATTTAACTTTTCTATTACTAGATGGCAATACCAACTCATAAGTAGGAGTCGCAATTTTTGGTAAAGGCATAATGTTTTTACACTTCAGTAAATTTATTTAGCAACTAAAATTAACTTATGCAATAATATATCTATCATATGCAAACTGAACAATAACTTTAAGAATATCTGCTCCACCATAGGATACAGGAATTGAATTCATTGCCTTTGGAAAAGAATTGATAAATTCATAAGTTATATAATTATCATAATCTCTTTCAAATTTACTAATACTTAAAATTCCAGATTTATATCCAAGATCACTACCACTATTCATTGGATAATTAAATCGTCTATAATAATTTCCCTCATCAGTTCTATTAATATTTTCTACATTATTATCTCCTGAAATATAATCCATCCACCCTTCAAAAAATTTAATAGTATTATAATTTTGATCCACATAAAAAGTAAAATCACTATCAAGATACATTCTTGTATGGGCAAATTGTTGAGTTATACCGTGATGATTATCCTTAACTTGTGCGGTTGCAAAAGAACTTGTTGGTAATGATGCATCAGCACACATTATTCCAATATTACCACCATTAGAATATTCTCTATCTACACCATAAAAATTTTCCAAATAATCTTTTAATTGTCCAGATATTCCAGAGATATTTACTTGATATTGATTATTCAAAGATAACTTACCAATATCTGTCTTGGTAAGAGTTTGCATCTTATATTTTGAAATAATTCCTGCCACTCTAAATATACTTATATTATTATTTCTATTTAGATGTCTTATAAGGGTCGATATCAACCAAATAATCCATTGAAGTATAAAGGTAACTTTAGAAACATCATATATCGTTCCTTGTGGGAATTAAAATTCATGAAATATTGTGATAGTAATCAAAATATTCTAGAATGGGGAAGTGAAGAAGTCTTTTTACCATATCGTTCTCCATTAGATAATAAAATTCATAGATATTTCCCAGATTTTTATATTAAAGTTAAAGAAAATACAGGAAAAATTAAAAAATATATCATTGAAGTAAAGCCCAAAAAACAATGCATTAAACCCAAACCTCAAAAGAAGAAAACAAGAAGTTATATTTACGAAGTCCGTGAATATGCAAAAAATCAGGCAAAATGGAAGGCAGCAAAAAACTATTGTCTTGATAGAGGATTAGAATTCAAAATATTAACCGAAGACGAATTAGGTATCACCAGATGACTTATAGTTATCCAACAGAAGATAAACATAATAGAATACGTTCCGTAGTTAATGGTATTATGGGAACCGAAGATCCTGATGATTTGATGATGGAATTAATGGAAGCTCTCAATAATACAGTAACACCTGTACCAGATGTGGGAAGATATTATGCATTTGTATATGCACCCAAAACACCTCTTATTCAGTATGATGCACACCCATTAGTTGCAGTCACTGATGTATTTCGATGGGGGTTCAAGGGACTTAACTATCATTGGGGTGAAATGAGACAATATACATGGCAAGAAGTAGTTGGCCAACTATATGAAATCTATTCCGATGAGATTGCGGATGCCAGAGAAATACCTTTTGGAAAAATACGTCTAAATAGTTAATAATTGTAAAATAGGTCGATAATGTCACGTCAATCACAAGCAAAAGCTAAGGCCGACAAAAGAAAATTACAAAAAGAAATAGAAAAAAGTCAAAAAAAATATGAACTTTTAAAACAGCAACATGGAAAATTTGCCAGTTGGCGACCTGAAGATGAGCACAATAGGGTTTGGCAAATAAAAAGTGGAGGTAGTAATGCAAAGTTACTTGAAGAAAAATTAAAAGCAGATATAAAGAAAAAAGTAGACGATAAACACGAGGATTCATTAAAAGAAGCACTAAATAAATTTCAAAGTCGTCGTGCTAAAAGTGGTGCATGGAGTAAATTACCCAGAAATTTAAGATATCCATATAGCAGCGTAGATGATACTCAAGATTTTTTGAAATTCTCTATTTTTGAATATAGAAGACAACAATTTGTAGCAAGAGATCAGACAGAATTAAAATCAAATTTATTAGGTAATATTATTTTACCAATTCCTGCTCAACTTGTTGATTCTAATACAACTGATTATGGACAAGGTAATATGAATTTTATGACTGAAGGTCTAATTCAATTTGGTAGTGAAGCAGTAAAGGGTGACGTGGAGGGAGCTATCAATAAAGCTAAAGGTTTAGTTGATGAAATGGTATCTCCTGATAGTAGAAATATGATAAAGAATTTCTTTGCAGCAAAAGCAGTTGGTGCTCTTACAGGAGCGAATATAGATTTAAATGAGTTAATGGCAAGAAGTAGTGGAACAGTATTGAATCCAAACATGGAGTTATTGTTTAAAGGACCAACACTAAGAAGTTTTAATTATCAATTTAAACTCACACCAAGATTTAAAGAAGAAGCACAAGTTATTAGAACTATAATAAAAGCATTTAAAAGAAATATGGCTCCAAAAGGTGCAGGAGGAAATTTTCTAAAAACACCAAATATATTTGAAATTCAATATGTTGGAAAGGCAAGAGATTATTTAAATAGAATGAAATTATGTGCTTTACAAAATGTCAGTGTAAACTATACAGGTGAAGGAAATTGGGCGACATACCAAGATGGCTCACCAATTTCAATGCTACTAACACTTTCATTTACAGAAGTCATGCCAATTTACAATGAAGATTATGCGGGTTATGATGATGATTCAGACGGAGTAGGTTACTAAAATGGGATATTTCAGAGAACTACCAGATGTAGAATATCAAAATTTTCTGTCAGACAGTATTTCCTCTCAAAGTTACTTAAGAGTTAAAAATTTATTCAGAAGAAATAAATTAAGAGACGATTTACAAAACAATTTTACTGTCTTTGATAAATATGAAATAATGGATGGTGCTCGACCAGATACGATTGCGGAAGAAATTTATGGAGATTCTCAATTAGATTGGGTTGTTCTTATAACTGCTGGTATTATTAATGTAAGAGATGAATGGCCATTATCTGATAGAGAATTATATGATTATTCGTATAATATTCATGGTGAAAATTTAACTAATGTTCATCATTATGAAACTACAGAGGTTAAAGATTCTACAGAAGTATCTGGTATAGAAATGAACCGACTCATTCTACCTAAAGGTAAAGTGGTAGATAAAGATTTTAAAATCCCAAAACCAGGTGAAGTTGGAAATGGAACTGCAACAGAATTAAATCCAGTAAAAGGCATTACTAATTGGGAATATGAAGTTATTAAAAATAATAAAAAAAGAACTGTATATTTACTTAAAAAAGGGTATTTGCAACAATTCTTAAATGATATGAGAGATATTATGGTGTATCAACAATCCTCCGAACGTGTGAATGATAAATTAATTAAAACTGAGAATACTAGAATTACATTATCATAAAAAAACCCCCTTAAAGGGGGTTTTCTACTATGCATCATTCTGCCAATTTAGCAAAATATGATAATGCATCATCTTCATCTTCTGCAACATGAACATTGGTTCCTGCACCACCAGCAGCAACAGCAGATGTAACTAGTTCCTCTGCAGAACCACGATCATCATCTTCATCAACAGTTTCCGCATCTTGACGAACTGTAGTCTTGTTACCAAGAACATAACCAAGACGCTTCTTCAAATCTTCATAAGACTTGAACTGATCAGTACCAACAAACTCTTGAAGAGAATTTTCTTTCTTCCAGAGTCCTTCTAGTGCATCATCGTCATCCAATAATGGAGTGACAGCAGTAAACTCAGAAGAGTCATAGTTACGATAACCAGCAACATTCTTTGCTTTCAACTTGAAGTTGGCACCTTGCCAGAAATCAAATGGATCAATTGCTTCCTCATCCTCAAACTCAGGTTGCATTGCTGCAGTTAGTTTATCAAAGATTTTCTTACCATACTTATATAAGAATACTTTACCTTCGTTCTCAGGATTTGCTGGATCCTTAACGACATAGATGTTACTGATGTATGTAAGTTTACGCTTCTGCTTACGAGCAGCATCTTTACCAGCATCTGTGCCATTGTTCCAGAGAGTAGTATTAAACTCGGAAACAGGATCCTTTTGACCAAGAGTAGTCAAAGAATTTTCGATGTACCAACCACCAGGCCCTTGGAAGGCATGAGAGTATAGTTTAACAAATGGTAGATCCTCACCATTGGGAGCAGGTAGAAAACGGATAACGGCATAACCATTACCTGATTTATCAACCTCTAATTTCCACAAACGGTCATCACCATTACCGTTAGTGTTATTCATTTTTTCGACTTCTTTTACAAGTTTTTGTGTAAGAGAGCCTAGTTTTGATTGCTTTTTAAGATTAGCAAACGACATTTAAGTTACCTCGGATTAATTTGGATTTAATTGGATTTGGTTTTATTATAACAAAGAATATATTAAAAGTCAATAGATTTTTCAAGTGTATTGATAGTATCATTCATACCATCAAATAGTATATTCATATCAGTTCCTTCTGGAAAACCCAGTACCGTAACTGATTGCTCTATTTGAGATTTTAACTCAAGAGCTTTTGGATCTTCTGAAAGAGCTAATCTAGTATACATAATCTTTTGTTTATCTAATAATATTTTCAAACTTTCAATATGTTCCAATCTTTCTTCACGAGATAATGATGGAAAATCAAAAGCATTTCCATAAATTTCTTGTTGAAGTTTATTAATTTCCTCCAGTTCTTCCTGGACGATTTCAGAATCAAAAAAGTCACTCATTTATCAAGTCTCGTAGAATTTTTTTATATTGGAATATATTAATATTTAGGAAGGGTATATACTTCTTAATCTTTAAACTGACGGATTCCCACACTGGATCGGTAAGTTTTTTATCGAATTTTTTTACGAAAGAAAAGACTTTTTCCAGTATTATAAATGTCTCCAAGCTTATTTCTCCACCCAGATATTTTTTCAATACTGGAGGATGGCCTTTCGAGCAATCGAATACTTCGTTCAAGTTTTTGTTGAATAACAATTCGTTGCTTTGTTCTTTGAACAAGTAAGTCAAACTCTGTTTTCTTTTCATCCATTGTGAATAGTTCCTTTCTCCTGAATTAATAATTTCACCAATCCATAAATTTTGTGGATTGTCTGTTGATACAAAATTTGCTAAAAGAAAGTTTAGCACTTCTTCATCAGAATACTTCCTAGAAGTTTTCTCAAACCAATACTTATCCTTTCGTTTATTAAAGGATGCCATAGTGGCTCTTGATTTACCTCCATACTTAAAAAAGTCATATTTACGATTGGTAA
>Ga0163179_10001931_pt1 | contig 14567 bp, 8 predicted proteins | sample AtlANTMetagenome_FD_109643 | JGI IMG/M metagenome (GOLD analysis project Ga0163179, IMG submission 109643) | Marine eukaryotic phytoplankton communities from the Atlantic Ocean - Atlantic ANT 2 Metagenome | ecosystem: Environmental > Aquatic > Marine > Oceanic | place: North Atlantic Ocean...
GGAAATATTTTTAGAGGTGCAGAGGGGTTGAGTGTTGATAGGGTTCAAGGTGATCATATGGGAATGTTAGCGACAGTTATAAATGGTTTAGCTTTACAGTCCGCATTGGAAGAGAATCAAACCCCCACAAGATTAATGAGTGCAGTGAAAATAGATGAAATTGCGGAACCTTTTATCAGAAGACGTGCTATTCGACATTTAGAAAAGAATAGGGTCGTTATTTTTGGAGCGGGAACAGGTAATCCGTATTTCACAACAGATACAGCGGCGGTATTACGGGCGATAGAAATTAAAGCAGATGTGATTATAAAAGGGACAAGGGTAGATGGTGTTTTTTCTTCAGATCCAGAAAAAAACCCAAATGCGAAAAAATTCGAGAAAATTTCATTTGATGAAGTTTACAGTAAAAACCTCACTGTGATGGATATGACGGCCTTCACATTATGTAAAGAAAATAAATTACCTATTAGGATATTTAACATAAATAAAACAGGAAATTTACTTAAATTAGTTAAAGGTGATCTGGGTATTGGAACCAGTGTTTATTTTTAAATATTAAATAATGGAAGAAAAAATTAGAAATATTATAGATTTAACCATGACGAAGATGGATGAATCTATTAATCATTTACAGTCTGAATTAACTAAAATTCGTGCTGGTCGTGCTAATACGTCCGTGTTGGATGGTGTTTTAGTTGATTACTATGGTACACCAACCCCAATTCATAATATGGCAAGTCTTAGTACTCCTGATGCTCGAACTATTATCATTCAACCTTGGGAGAAACAGCTAGTGACGGAAATTGTAAATACAATTAACTCATCTAATTTAGGATTTATGGCACAAGATACAGGTGAAAAAATAATTATCAATATCCCAATTCTTACAGAAGAAAGACGTAAAGAATTAGTTAAACAGGTTAAAGCTGAAACAGAAAGTTGTAAGGTAAGTATTAGAAATATTAGAAGAGAGGCTAATGAAGATTTAAAAAAATTGAATAAAGAAGGTCTTTCTGATGATCATTTAAGGATTTCAGAAGAAGAAATTCAAACACTAACAGATAATTTTATAAAAAAAATAGACGTAATATTTGATCTAAAAGAAAAAGATATTTTAACAGTTTAATTAAATTATATGAAAGGTATTCTTTTAGCAGGTGGTATTGGAACCAGATTATACCCGATAACAATTCCAATTAGTAAACAAGTATTACCTGTTTATGATAAACCCATGATTTATTATCCATTGTCTACTCTATTAGCCTCAGGAATTAATGAAATTTTAGTTATCACAACTAATAAAGATTTAAACATATTTAAATCTTTATTAAATAATGGACATCAATGGGGCTGTAATATATCTTATGTCGTTCAAGATAATCCGAATGGAATAGCAGAGGCATTTATTCTGGCAGAGGACTTTATTGGAAAAGATAATGTATCATTGATTTTAGGAGATAATATTTTTTACTTTCCAGCATTAAAACAGATTATTAAAGACTCTATAAATACGACTGGAGCGACAATATTTGCATATCATGTTTCTCACCCTTCTCGATATGGAGTCGTTGAAATTAATACTGAAAATAAAATTCTGTCAATAGAAGAAAAACCAATCACACCAAAATCTAATTTTGCTATTCCGGGCTTTTATTTTTTTGATAATGATGTTATAAAATATGCTAAAAATGTTCAGCCAAGTAAACGAGGGGAATTAGAAATCACAGATGTTATAAGGTGTTATCTCCAAGATAACAACTTGGATGTTATAAAAATGGATAAAGGAACGGCATGGCTAGATACTGGGACTGTAACCTCTTTAATGGAGGCTGGACAATTTGTTCAAGTATTGGAGAAGAGACAAGGTTTAAAAGTCGGTTGTGTAGAGGAACAGGCTTATTTAATGAAATATATAAATAGACAACAATTAGAAAAATTAGCGATACAGTTTAATAATGGTTATGGATCATATCTTAAGTCTTTATTAAATGACTAACACCTCCTCAGACCTAAAAAAAATAATTTTGCTTTCAAAAACAATGTTAGAGGATTTGTATATAAATAAGTCTCCTTTAAATTTGTATGAACCTGTAAATTATTTGTTACAAACAGGCGGAAAAAATATCAGAGCATTACTGACTCTTTTAACATATAATATTTTTCAGAATCAGTTAAAAAAGGTAAAACCACTTCTTTTAGCCATAGAGTCTCTTCATAATTTCACGTTGATTCATGATGATATTATGGATAACGCTCGTTTGAGAAGAGGTGTTAAGACAATTAATGTTAAATGGTCAGCTAATCAAGCGATATTGTCTGGCGATGTATTGTTAATTCAGTCCTTCAACCATCTCTTTAAAGCGGGTGTAGATCTAAGTATTTTAGAGTATTTTACTAAAACGGCAACTCAAATTTGTGAGGGGCAACAATTAGATTTTGATTTTCAAACTAAAGAAGTACTTACCTTACAAGAGTATTATAATATGATTGAATTAAAAACTGGAGTTCTGATTCAGTTTTCACTGGTTGCTCCCACTATGTTTTCTGGCACCCATAATCAACATATTGATTTAATGAGACTTATAGGGAGTGAATTAGGACTACTTTTTCAAATCCAAGATGATTATTTAGATTTATATGGTCACCAAAATCAAACAGGAAAATTGATTGGGGGAGATGTTTTAGAACAAAAAAAGACTTTTCTATATGTATCTGCATACGAAAAAGCAAACATACAAGACAGAAAGCAACTTGTAAAAAGTTATCATTCTAATACGAGAAATAAATTATCTAAAATTATGGATATTTATGATTTTTTGGAGGTTAAAAAACATACAGAAAAAAAAATATATAAACTATCTTCTGGTATTAAAAAAAAGATTTCATCTCTCGAGATAGGAACTCGAAAAAAAACAGTATTTCTGGAATTTCTTGATTTTGTTTTAAATAGAAATAGTTAATTATAACATTAGGTAGTTACGATATAATTTTTCAAATTCTTGTTCCATTATTGTGATATTTGGATGATTATTTGTTTTCGCCATTTCAATCAATTGGTTATAAAACTGTAAGTTCCTGAGAATCTCGATAGATACTCCTGCAATTTTTTCATCAGGAAAAAGGAAATAATAATTCAGTTCTGAACTATATATCTTATATAACTTGTTTATTATACTTTCTGCCTTTTCAGTAGATTTGATATCATAATAACTTTGTACCATAGGATGCACAAAATAATTTAATGGAATCTTATCACCAGGCATAATTTCCATACAGTAGTCAAGTACCCTTTCCGCCTTTTCATATTTTTTTTCTATAATTAATTGTTGTGCCAATCGACTAAAATTATTTCGAAAATTCATAGTCATTCTAATATTGGTCTCGTCCAGATAAATATCTTGGTTTAAGTTACCCCAATTATAGTTACAAGAGTTTTCATTCCCCTGTTGTAGTTGTTTTGGACAAGTTTCGTTAGACATAAGTATAGGAAAAAGTATATCTGAATCAACAGCTCCAATTTCTCCATTTGTTTTACTGGAATAATCGACCGGCATTAATTTATAAACCATTCCATCCAATCGAAAAAATTTATCTAAATATAAAAATGATCGCCCGGAACTACCGATTGTAATAGCAAAATATATTGGTCTTTCCCAATCATTCTTTTCAATTAGGTCCAAAATCATTATATCTTTTTTTTCTAATTGATTGGTATTTAAATCCACATCTAAATAATCTAAAACCGAAGTGGTATCTACAAGGGGTATTTTTTGTTTATTTACAGGTATTCTTATTTTTTTTGTATAATAAAAATCATAATCTTTCCCTATATTGATTTTGGTTTCAGGTCGGTCACTGACAATCCACTTGTTAAAATCTTTTAAGTCTAATCTTCTTTCACCAACCCCTTTGTCTATAAAGATTGCCACATCTCGTGTTCCTTGTTTGTATTGTTGTCTCTTTAAACTAAAGGGAACCGCCTCTCCATCATATGCATCACGTTTCATTTGGTCTATGTACCAGTCTGTATTTAATAAACTTAAATTGACAATTCGTATGTCCGTTCTATATCCCTCAACCTCTTGTATATACCATAACGGAAACGTATCATTGTCCCCCATCGTAAATAATATAGCATTTGGTTCACAGGATTTCAAATAGTTTTTCGCAAATTCTCTCGCAGTATATCTATTTGACCTATCATGATCATCCCACCCCTCAAATGCCATTAACATAGGAATGAAAAGAAGTACAATAGGTGTTTTTAACATCCAATGTTTTTTAGCAAAATGATTTTTTAAGAATGTGTATATAGCTAGTGTTCCCAGTCCAATCCATATAGAGAAGGCGTAAAAAGAACCCACATAAGCATAATCTCTTTCCCGTGGTTGGTAAGGAGTTTGATTTAATTCTATAACAATTGCAAGTCCAGTAAAAAAGAATAATAAAAAAATTGACCAAGTATCTTTTGGATTGTTTTTGTAATGAAATATTAAGCCGAGGATACCTAGTAGAAGTGGAAGAAAGTAAAATTTATTTCGTGCGGGGTTGTTCTTTAAATGTTCAGGTAATTCTTTTTGAGGACCTAGTCTGAAAGAGTCAATTAAGTTAATACCACTGATCCAATTTCCATTATTTAACTCTCCATGTCCTTGTTGATCATTTTGTTTCCCAACAAAGTTCCACATAAAATATCTAATATACATGTGGTTTATTTGATATGAAAAAAAGAATTGTAAGTTTTCAAAGAATGTAGGTTTCCGGTTCAGGTTCTTTAGATTAACCCAACTTTTATATGCTTCAATATGTCTCTCATCTCTACTCCACATCCTTGGAAACACACCACTTTTTTCATTGTCATATACAGGTATAGATTTTTTTCTATCATCTGAGATAATATATTTTTTTGAATTGAGATCTTTTACATACACAGGGTTTCCATCTTCGTATTCAACCACTTCTGTATTAAAGTATTGACCATGTAGTAATGGAGCAAATCCGTATTGTTCCCGATTTAAATAAGATAATAAACTCACAGCATCTTCAGGACTGTTTTCATCAATTGGAGTATTAGCATTAGATCGAATAATTAGTGTGAAAAAGGACATGTAACCTATCAATAAAAAAGTGAACGCTAATGTAGATGTATTGATTGTATAATAATTATATTTTTTTGATAGAACTAGACTAGTAGTAATTATAAAAGTAGTGACTGAGAAGAAAAATATAGTACCTGAATTGAAGGGGAGGCCCCATTCATTTACAAAGAAAATTTCCAATTTCCCAGCCATATTAACAAATTCAGGAATAATTATATTATAAATTAATCCTAAGATTAGTACGGCAACTATGTTGGCCAGGAAAAAACTATTCCAACTAAATGGAAATTTTTTAAAATAGTAAATTAAAACAATAGCGGGAATAACCAATAAACTTAACATATGTACACCTATAGATAACCCAATCAAATATGCTATAAAAATTAACCATTTGTCGGCCTTTTTATCATGATTTATTTGACTTTCCCATTTTACAATTGCCCAAAAAACAACAGAGGTAAAAAATGAAGACATGGCATAGACTTCTCCTTCTACTGCAGAGAACCAAAAAGAATCTGAGAAGGTGTAAATCAAACTTCCTATTATAGCACTTAATATTGTCATGTGTTCGTTTTTCACCATTTTATTTGCCAATCTTTTTATTGTCCAAAAAAGGAATAAAATAGTCCCAGCACTACAAAGTACAGACATAAAATTTATCATCAATGCAACCTTTTCTACATCCCCAAAAGAGAATTGTGAAAACAGATTTGCGACTAGTAGAAAAAGTGGTGCGCCGGGAGGATGACCAACTTGTAGTTTATAGGCTGTCGCGATATATTCTCCACAGTCCCACCAACTGTTTGTTGGTTCCATAGTTAAACTATATGTTATTAGGGCTATTATAAAAACACACCCACCTGCGATGTTATTAATAGAATTCATAATATCGTATTTGTTTACGAAAATACACATTAGTTACTCAATCTCAAATATTAATTATTTTTATGAATATATATATAGTTTCATTATATTTTTTTGGAACTTGTCTTGGAATATTTAATTTTGTTTTTTCTTTGTCCGATGGTGTAACTGGCAACACGTCTGGTTTTGGTCCAGAAGAGTCTAGGTTCGAGCCCTAGTCGGACAACAATATAATTTGTTTTTTCTATAGATAGTTTGATTATTTTATATATCTTTGCTTCACTTTAACATATTGGAAATATTTTTAAAGGGCTTAGGCCCTTTATTTTTTATAAAAAAATATAATTTATGGACACATCAGCAATTATAGAATCATTTATAGAATTTAAAGATGATAAAAATATCGATAGAATTACCTTGATGGGACTTCTTGAACAAGCTTTTAGAGCTTTGTTAATCAAACAATATGGATCTGATGAAAATTTTGATATTGTAGTAAATGCTAATAAAGGAGATTTACAAATATTTCATAATAAGGTGGTGGTAGAAGATAATAATGTTGTTGATCCAAATAGTGAGATTGCATTAAAAGACGCATTGAATATAGAAGATGATTTTGAAATTGGTGATGAAGTTGCAATTGAGAAAAAAATAGAAGATTTTGGAAGAAGAGCTATTCAGACATTAAAACAAAATCTCATTTCACAAGTTTTAACACATGATTATGAATTAATAAATCAATCCTATAAAGATAGGATTAATGATATTATATCAGGTGATGTTCATCATATAAGACATCGAGAGATAATACTTATGGATGAAAGTGACAATGAATTAATTTTACCAAGGGATGAACAGATTCCCTCTGATTTTTTCCGAAAAGGAGATACGGTTAGGGCCGTGATAAAAGATGTTCAATTTAATAAAGGCAAACCACGTATTATTATTTCTAGAACCTCTCCAGTTTTTTTAGAGAGATTATTTGAGTTGGAAATACCTGAAATTGCAGACGGTTTAATTGTTATAAAAAATGTTAAACGAATCCCCGGGGAAAAAGCCAAGGTTTCTGTAGAGTCTTATGACGAACGGATAGATCCAGTTGGAGCATGTGTGGGGATGAAGGGATCAAGAATTCATAGTATTGTACGTGAATTAGGAAATGAAAATATCGATGTCATCAATCATACAGACAATTTGAAATTATTTATTTCAAGATCTTTAAGTCCCGCAAAAATAACATCTATACATATAGATGATGAAAATAATAAAGCAGATGTTTATTTGAAACCAGATCAAGTTTCTTTAGCGATAGGAAAAGGGGGATATAATATTAGGTTGGCTGGTCAGTTGACAGGTTATGAGATTGATGTTTATCGTGATATTGATGAAGACGAGGATGTTGCGTTAACAGAATTTGTAGATGAAATAGATGAGTGGATAATAGATGTTTTTAAATCAATAGGATGTGATACGGCGAAATCAGTACTTGAAATGGGTGTGGAGGAGTTAAGTAGAAGAACTGATTTAGAAGAAGAGACTATTATAGAGGTGCAAAATATTCTAAGATTAGAATTTGAAGAATAGATTTTAATGAGATTAAGTAAAGCAGCAAAAGAATTAAATATAACAATTAATAGAATCGGAGAATTTTTGTCTTCTCATGGACATGAAATTAAAGTATCTCCGAACACAAAACTAGATGATATCTTATATGATTTATTGTTGAATGAATTTCGATCTGATTTGAGTCAAAAACAGCAGGCTGATGCCGTTTCAGAAGAAAAACGATTAAAAAAAGAACAAATCACGAATGAATTAGAAATTAGTGAAGAGGAATCGATTAAAACTGAAGAGGTCCCAGAAACAAATATTGAGGAGGTTATTGAAGTTGAAGTTTCTGAAGTTGACGAACCCATTCAGGTTAAAGAAACTATTGAAGTTGACGAACCCATTGAACTTCAAAAAACTTCAGTTGTTGAGGAAGTTGTTGAAGAAACCGATGACTCCGTAGTCACGAAAAAAGATGATGTGACTTCTGAGATAGAAGTTCAGAAGAGTCAGAAAATTGATTCTGATGTGATTGAGACTTCATCACCAACAATAAAATTAAAGAAGTTAGGTACTATCTCTTTGCCAGAGAAAAAATCTAAAAAACGAGTTGCTTCATCATCAAATTTGGAGACCAAAAAGAAAAAAAGAAAAAGAATTTCTGGAGATTCCAAAAAAACAAAAAAACTAAAGAAATCATTGCCAGATGAGCAACAGGTAAAAGATAAAATCGCAAAAACTCTTGAAAAACTAACATCAAAAGGTAAATCAAAAGGTGCAAAAATCAGGAGAGAAAAAAGGCAAGAACGAAAAGAAAAGGCATTAGAAGAACAACAACAAGAGGCGCAACAAGCTAATAAAATTCAAGTTACGGAATTTGTTACTGTTAGTGAATTAGCAAAGATGATGAATGTAAATGTAACAGAGGTTATATCTAGTTGTATGCAGTTGGGAATTATGGTTACTATGAATCAAAGATTAGATGCTGAAACATTAACAATCGTTGCAGAAGAATTTGATTATATCGTAGAATTTATTAGTACAGAAGTAGAGGAGTTTATAGAGGAGGAAGATGAATTATCTTTAAAAGAACCGCGAGCTCCAATAGTTACAGTGATGGGACATGTTGATCATGGTAAAACATCTTTACTGGATTATATTCGTAAAACTAATGTGATTGCCGGTGAGGCTGGTGGAATAACACAACATATTGCGGCATATGAGGTAACACTTTCTGATAATAAAAAAATAACTTTTATTGACACGCCTGGTCATGAGGCTTTTACAGCTATGAGATCACGTGGTGCTCAGGTAACAGATATTGTTATTATTGTCATCGCTTGTGATGATGATGTTATGCCTCAAACAAAAGAGGCAATTGCCCATGCTCAAGCCGCTAATGTTCCTATAATCTTTGCTTTTAATAAAATCGATAAAGAGGGTGCAAATCCGGATAAGATTAAGGAACAGTTGTCGAGTATGAATTTTTTGGTAGAAGATTGGGGAGGAAAATATCAGAGTCAAGATGTTTCAGCAAAAACAGGAGTAGGAATAGATGAATTACTGGAAAAGGTTTTATTAGAGGCGGAAATGTTATCTCTTGTTACTAATTCAAAGAAAATGGCAAAAGGAACTGTTCTGGAAGCTTCTTTGGATAAAGGAAAAGGATATGTAACAACAGTTTTAGTACAAGAAGGGACCTTGAAAATTGGTGACTTTATGTTAGCGGGACGATTTACGGGAAAGGTAAAAGCTCTTTTTAATGAACGTGATCAAAAAGTGAATAATATTCCTCCTTCAACCCCAGTGACGTTATTAGGGTTAAGTGGAGCTCCTCAGGCGGGTGATATTTTTTATGTTAGAAAAGATGAAAAAGAGGCCAAAAGTATAGCGGCTAAAAGGGATCAGTTACAACGTGAACAGAGTGTGAGAACACAAAAGCACATTACATTAGATGAGATTGGTAGAAGACTTGCAATAGGTGACTTTAAAGAACTTAATATTATATTAAAAGGAGATGTTGATGGATCTATAGAAGCGTTAACAGATTCTTTGTTGAAATTATCGACAGAAAAAATACAGATTAATGTAATTCATAAGGCTGTTGGTCAAATCACTGAATCAGATGTTTTATTGGCTTCAGCATCAGATGCAATTATTATAGGATTTCAAGTTAGACCATCAATTATGGCGAGAAAATTGGCGGAAAAAGAAAAAATTGATATTAGATTATATTCGATTATATATGATACAATTAATTCCATTAAGGATGCTATTGAGGGGATGCATGAACCAGAGTTAGTGGAAAAAATCTTAGGAAATGTTGAAATTAGGAATGTGTTTAAGTTGACAAAAGCTGGAGTGGTGGCAGGATGTTATGTTTTAGACGGTATTGTTATTCGAAATTCGAATATAAGATTAATTAGAGATGGAATCGTTGTTTATACAGGTGTTTTAGACTCTTTGAAACGTTTTAAAGAAGATGTGAAAGATGTTCAAAAGGGTTATGAGTGTGGATTGACGATTAAAAATTTCAATGATATTAAAGTTGGTGATGTTGTAGAGGTTTTTGAAGAAACAACTGCTTAAGAATTTACTTCTTTTCGATAAATTTTGTTATGTTGATGGTTTCTTTAAAAATGAAAGATGATTTAAATTTTCTTTTAATTGTGTGTCTTTTTTTTTCAGCCTCTTTTTTATTAAGATATATCCCAGTGACAGCTTTAAAATAGGGTGGTTCAAATACTTCTTCAACCTCTTCTTCCGGATAAATTTTTAGGTATTTTTTTTTGATTTTTTCAATTTTTTCGGGTGATTCATTAGAAACTAATTGAATCCTATAAATGGTCAGTTCATTGTCTGTATTTAGTAATTTATATGTATTTATTAAAGTATCTATATTTAGATCATTATAATAAATAGTATTATTTTGTGAGATTGATATAAATGATATTAATATTGAAATACAGAAAATTTTTGTTCTCATACTCATTCATTTTTTGTCTAAAATAAATATAACATTCTGATTATCAAATAGTGATATGTAGATTTTTTCAGTATACTTATTTTGATTAATTCTAAATTAAATATAGTACTTAAAATTTTTGGTTTAAATACCTGTTGAATTTTAAATTAATTATATCTTTGTTCAATTCAAAATTAATATAAATAGAAATGATGGATTCCCCGGTATCAATTCTTCATAGATTTTCTCTATCATTTTTTCTTTTCTTTATTTTGTCATCATCTTTATTCGCCCAAGATCTTGAAATGGGTGAGAATTTATTTAAAACTAATTGTAGTTCTTGTCATTATTTAGGTCCAGAAGAAAAAAAACTTATTGGTCCTGGATTAAGTGATGAAATTTTCGAAGAATATTCTGTTGAGTGGTTATATGATTGGATTAGAAATTCGTCGGAAGTTATTGAAAGTGGGGATAAACAGGCGATCGCTATATATGAAGAATATAATAAGGCTGTGATGACGGCTTTTCCTCATTTTACTGACACTGATATTGATAATATTTTAGCTTATATTAAAGAAGGTCCAGGTGAGGAGGTGGTGGTGGAAACAGGTGATGTTGTCTCAGAATCAAAATCTTCAAATCAATTATTATATATAATTTTTGTAATTGTCTTTTTCAACATCCTTTTATTGATTTATGTTAAGAATATTTTAAAGGATGCCGCTGGAATAACACGTGTAGGTTTTTGGAATAGTTTTTTTTCTTGGTTGAAGTTAAATCCTAGTTTTTTAGTTGTCTGTGGAACTTTAATTATTTTTTCTGGTATGAAAGGTTGTTGGAATAGTTTATCTACTATAGGTGTCGCTCAAAATTATCAACCGGAACAACCTATAGCATTTTCTCATAAAATTCATGCTGGTGAACAGGGGATAGATTGTAATTATTGTCATCACACAGCAAGAGATAGTAAACATGCCGGTATCCCTTCATTAAATGTTTGTATGAATTGTCACACTTATATTAATGAGGGTACTCAAACTGGAAAAACAGAGATTTATAAAATTTATGAGGCCATTGGTTTTGATCCGACAACAAGAACATATATTCCTGATTTTGAGGAAAAACCGGTTGAATGGGTTAGAATACATAATTTGCCTGATTTGGCTTATTTTAATCACTCTCAACATGTGAATGTAGCGGGTGTGGAGTGTCAAACGTGTCATGGTCCAGTTGAGGAAATGGATGAACTTTATCAATATTCAAAATTGACTATGGGATGGTGTATTAATTGTCATTTAGAAACAGATTTAGATACGGAAAATCCATATTATCATGACTTACATGAAAAGTGGATTGATAAATATCACGGAGAAGAAATCACGGTTGATATGATTGGAGGTAGGGAATGTGCAAAATGTCATTATTAAAAAACTATGAAAAAAGATAATAAAGAGAAACAGTATTGGAATAGTTTAGATCACTCTATTGATAAAGTATCTAATCATAATGAGTTTGATGAAAAGTTACCGTTAGAGGCAATGTTAGAAAATGCTGATACTCTTTCGGCGACTTCAACAAGCAGAAGAGATTTTTTAAAGTTTCTTGGTTTTGGAACAGTTGCGGCAACATTGGCGGCTTGTGAAGCTCCAGTTGTAAAGTCAATACCGTATTTGAATAAACCGGAAGAAATTACACCAGGGAATCCATTATATTATGCAAGTTCTTATTTTTCTGAAAATGTTTTTGCGAGTCTATTGGTTAAAACAAGAGAGGGAAGACCTATACTATTGAGTTCCAATCACAATCCATTATTTGGAGGAGGAATAAACGCAAGATGTCAAGCCTCTGTGTTATCATTATATGATTCTAATCGATTAAAACAACCATTAAAAAAGAAAGAAAAAACTACTTGGGAAGTAATAGATAAAGAAATTATCAAAAAACTCAAAACAAGTTCTAAAAAGGTTGTTTTATTAACTAATACTATTATTAGTCCCTCAACAAAAAGAATATTAAAAGAATTTAAGGAAAAGTATAATAATTTTAAAGTTGTTTATCATGATACTGTTTCCAAGGATTCTATTTTGTCAGCAAATAAAGAGACTTTTTCAAAACGGTTTATTCCAACTTATAATTTTGAAAAGGCTGATGTTATTGTTTCTTTTGGAGCTGATTTTCTTTCTGAATGGCTTGATGTTGCTCATGCTCGTCAATATACACAGAACAGAAAACCAGAAAATGGTAAAATGTCAAGACATTATCAGTTTGAAAGTTTACTTTCTGTGACGGGAGCAAATGCAGACAAAAGAGTACCTATAAAACCATCTTTACAGGGTGAGTATGTGTTGAGATTATATGACTTTTTGTTAAAAGCTATGAGTCAGAAAACATTAGGCTCTAAAAAAACAAAACATGATGCTTTGATAAAAACCATTTCACAAGAATTGATAAAAAATCAAGGTAAATCATTAGTTGTTTCTGGTAGTGATGATGTAAATATTCAAATTTTAGTTAATTGTATAAATGATTTATTAGGTAATTATGAAAAAACAATTTCAACTAGTCGACAATCTAATTTGTTTTCTTCCAAAAATGAGGATATTAGTGAATTGATTGAAGCAATGAATAAAAATGAGGTTGATACATTACTTTTTTGGGATACAAATCCGGTATATACATTGTCAGATAGTTTTGCATTCAGTTCCGCTTTAAAAAATGTAACTACAAAAATTTCTTTTTCAGAAACGATGGACGAAACAAGTTCTCTTTGTGATTATATTTGTCCAACATCCAATTATTTGGAAAGTTGGATTGATTATAACCCGTACACAGGATTTTATACTTTACAACAACCAACTATTTCTCCATTATTTAAATCTAGACAAGTACAAGATAGTTTGTTAATTTGGATGGAAAACACAACAACTTACTATGATTATTTAAAACGTTTTTTTAAAGATGAAATTTCTAAGGACTGGAACAAAATACTACACGATGGATATATCGAAAAGAATGTAAAAAAACAACATGTTTTTCAAACTGTTGATAAACAAAAAATACTTAAACATATTATTAGTTCAACTAATAATTTGGAATTGGAGTTATATTTAAAAGGTTCTTTAGGTCTTGGTGTTTATGCAAATAATCCATGGTTACAAGAATTACCGGATGTTATTTCAAAGGTAACTTGGGATAATTATTTAACTATTTCTCCCAAACAAGCCAAAGAAATGGGCATCAAAAATTGGCATGTGGCAAATGGAGCGTTAGATGGAGATGTGGTTAATTTAACTGTTAATGAATTAGAGCTTAAGTGTCCAGTTTACATCCAACCAGGTCAAGCTTACGGAGTTTTGGGATTAGCGTTTGGCTATGGAAGAACTCATACTGGTAAAACAGGAAAAGATGTCGGAGTAAATGCGTTTAAATTTTATGAGACATTTAACAGAAATCAATTAGGTCAAATCACCATTCAAAAAATTTCTGAGACACATGAATTCGCTTGTACTCAAAATAGTCATACCATGATGGGTAGAAATATTGTGAAAGAAACTAATTTTTCTGATTATTTAAAAGATCCAAAGTCAGGAAACAAACAGTTTTTATTACATTCTCACAAAGGACATGTGAAACCAGAAGATTTAACTTTGTGGAAAGAACACGAAAAGGGTCCTCATTTTTGGAATATGTCCATTGATTTGAACTCATGTACTGGATGTGGTGCTTGTGTGATTGCTTGTCACGCTGAAAATAATGTGCCTGTAGTTGGTAAGGAAGAGGTTCGTAAAAATAGGGACATGCATTGGTTACGTATTGATAGATATTATTCTAGTGATATGACTAAAGCAAAAGCCAAAGAAGAAGGAGTTGGGAGTATTGAGATGTATAAAAAGATGGAGGAACCCTCATCTGCTGAGAATCTGGAGGTAGTATTTCAACCAGTTATGTGTCAACATTGTAATCATGCCCCATGTGAAACAGTCTGTCCTGTAGCGGCCACCACTCATTCAAAAGAGGGTTTAAATCACATGACATATAATAGATGTATAGGTACTCGTTATTGTATGAATAATTGTCCATATAAAGTAAGA
>Ga0163179_10001932_pt1 | contig 14566 bp, 7 predicted proteins | sample AtlANTMetagenome_FD_109643 | JGI IMG/M metagenome (GOLD analysis project Ga0163179, IMG submission 109643) | Marine eukaryotic phytoplankton communities from the Atlantic Ocean - Atlantic ANT 2 Metagenome | ecosystem: Environmental > Aquatic > Marine > Oceanic | place: North Atlantic Ocean...
TATCATCAATATCTACATCATTGGCTATGTCAACATAGTTAAATAGTGCATTAGCTCTATGAGAAAATCCTATATTTGTTCCATCAATTGATCCTTGATTAATATCAACATTTGCAAAGGTTGAAACACCAGATACATTAAGATTACCATTTATATCTGCTTCTCCTGTAACTGTAATACCTATTCCAGATGTTTGTAATTTAGTGTTACCAAGATAATTTAATTTTACTTTAGCAGTATCAGTTTCAATTATTTTTGCATTTGTACCTAAAATATTAGTCTTTACATAAAAACTATCTGTACCAGTAAAAGATAAGTATTTTCCAGCAAGGGCATTGCTAAGTGTAATAGTAGGTCCTAAAACTGTCTGAAGGAAAAGAGTATCATTGGAAGATATGAAACTATAATCTTGACTACCATTATTCTTATTGAATATTTGTAATCCATCAACACCCGATGCCTTACCACCAAGACGGAGTCTTGCACTTTGAGGAAGATCTACATGTGATGTGATTCCAACAGTGCCACCTATACCAACGTTAAAAAACGTGCTTATTCCAGCAGTGTTTATACCAGCAATACTTGCATCAATTCCAGTTATTAAAGATCCATCCCCTCTTAGGGTATCACTATCTTGTAATGCAACATTACCTATTCTACCATAAAAACCAGTTACACCACTTATAGATGCACCCACAAAACCCATATGTTTAACTTGGATTGCAGTGCCATTCGTTGGTGCTGTTGAAAAAACTAAAACATTTCCCTGTAGTGAAAAGGCAGATGTGTGTTGGGTGACACCATCCAGTGTAATATGAATATCTCTAATACTTGGAGGAATTTTTATTAAATTAAAATTTGTTGTAGTGCCATCAGCAGTGAAAGTATCTATTACGTGATCGGTAGTGTCAAAAGTTCCAACTGACTCTGCAATCGTATTGCCCCAAAAAGTATCAGTGGATGTTGGGGCTACTTTAAATACAATATTTTTACCACCCTCGATAGCAAATCCTTCAGTGAACGATGTATCATTTAAATTTGGTCTCTGTATAACATTATTAATTGCAACCGTAGCATGTGATGCATTTGTAAGATTTACACCATTCCCACCACTGTGTGTTAACTTAAACTTTGTATTTACACCATCAAATGAATTGTTTAGAGTGTGAGATGTTCCTGAACCTACTGATGATATATTAATTACTTGATTACTTAATGCGTCTGCTAATGATGCAGCAAGTTTAAGAGTTGAATGGGAATCAGCCACTGCATAATAAACTGTACCACTTGTCAATCCACCGATATTACTTCCACCACCATTATTGTAAGTTACTCTCTGCCCGTGATAGAAACGATGTTGGGAGACCGTTATTGTATTATTTGTAGTATTTACAACGCTAGAAGAAGAACCATCAAAAGTTTCCGTATAAGATGATATGTCATCTAATATCTTAAAATTGTTTTGATGGACACCTGCAACTTGACTATTACCAATATAAGGCATCGATTCTTAATATACTTTTGACTATTTATCTATGATGTTTTTGTTTGATTTCCAATTACTGTGAAAGTATTATTAGCAGTTTTGATAATATTATATGTGTAAATATCAACACCACTTGAACCACCATCAGATGGAGCACTTCCTCCCACCCAATTTACAGTAACTGAACTACCATCAATATTTAAGTTAGCAGAATATGCTGCAGCAGCTGCTGTGGTAATAATGGTTACTGAGACGGTATCTCCAATATCAACATTACTATTAAATGAACCTGCTACACCGTCAAATCTTATGTTTGGTGTAGATGTAGTTGTTTCTTGTGTTGTAAAATGATAAACATTTCCCACAGATGTGTTTATATTTACATTATCACTTAACTTTCCTGAGACTATCTGTGTATGTTCTTTTAACATACCATTAGTGTCTAATCCTTTTGTAGTAACTTTTTCTTGATTAATCTCAAAGTTAATACCAGGTATTCTAAACTTAGAAATATTAGTATCACCTAAAGTTATTTCATTAAGTACACCATTTGAGCTAGCATCTGCATCATGACCTATTATAATACAATTAGTTCCAGCATCTATCAAATCACCTGCCCTATCACCAATTATTGTATTGTCACTACCGCTTGTTAAATTCTGTCCAGCATACGTTCCTATTAGCGTATTTTTTGTTCCTGTTATTGCTGGATCAGCACTACCTCCACCAACAGATGCACCTATACCAATATTAAAATCACCTCTTGAGGTATATAAAGCATGATGCCCTATAGCAAGATTAAATTCTTTTTGGTTTGAAAAATTACCATATAAAGATCGATGACCTATAGCGATATTAGCTATACGACCACCATTATTATAATTACATTCATTTCCAATACCAATACAGTACCCATCACCGCCTCCATGATTCTTTCCACTATAATAACCAATGTATATGTTATTTGGTGATTGAACCTCCATACCAGCACCACCACCAACGAAAGTGTTTCTGGCTTGGTCTGTGAGACGTTCACCACTTAGAGATCCAATGACTGTGTTATTATTAGCGATAGTAACATCCTCTCCTGCCCTGTGTCCTATGAATATGTTATCAGAACCAGTGGTTAAATCTGTGCCAGCATCAAATCCAAAGAAACAGTTACGTTCCCCATAAGTGATAATGGCATCACCAGCATTTGTTCCAGCTAAAGTATTTTCTTGTGAATCAGAGGTTACAGTAATACCAGTTAAGCTTGCACCACTACCACTAAATGACGTTGCAGTAACAATGCCAGCATAGAATCCAGCACCAGCAGGTGTAATTGTTACACCACTACCAACTTTTATATCATCTCTTGCAGTTATAATACCAACTGAATCTACATTCGTTACATCTTCATATGTTAAAACACCAGTGACAGAAAGGTCTCCTGTTATTTTAGCACCCGTATTAGTGGTTTCAATTCGCTTTGTACTATTATAAAATAGATCAACACTACCATTATTATTAAATACTGCATATCTCTCACCAAATGATAATTCTGTCGAACTATTAGATTGACCTAATGTAATTGATGATGAACCAGTAGCACCTAGTAATCGAAATTCTGGATTCGTGAATCGCATACCACTTCGATTTGAATTGTCGTGATATATTTCTAAATCATTTCCAGTACCCATCCGAATTTTGATATTATCATTAAAATCAACACCTGTCGCTCCACCAACTTGAGTAATACCAGTTAATGCAGAACCATTTCCAGAAAATGATGTAGCAGTGCAAACTCCTGTTACATTAAAACCAGTAGTTGCAGTAGTAGCACCGTCTGCTGTTTTATTTGTTATTTGATTCGCTCTAATTCTTGACATTAATTTACAGGATATCCACGTTAATTGTATTTATAATCAAAAAATATAATTGTATTATATAAATTGTGATAGAGAAACTACATCAGGGATATAATCTACACTGTCATCAATTATAAGATCTTTATTATCCTCTACCAGTACATCACTAGCCACACTAAAAGCAATTGTTGAATCACCACTCGGCAATGTAACAGTGCTATCTTGTGTTATTCTTAAAACATCTGCACCGTGAAAAATTGAATTTAACGGTATATTAGGAGTTGTACTTATGGGTATTCCTAGACCTCCACCACCACCACCTTCAGAATTAACTTCTTTTATTATTACATTAGAAGTAGATGGTGTTGATAATACAACGATAAAACCAGATGCACCATTTGCAGGTGCTGATGTAAACTTAATCGAACTTTCAATAATAGTAAAATCTGTTGCTGGTTCTTGTATCACATCTGCAACTGATACAAGAAGAGTAAAAGGATTACCTGGAAAGAAATCTTGTCCTCCCAGAGTCAAATTAAAAGTGGTAGCACTACCATTAAATAAAGAAGTTATATCATCAAGTTTTGCAAATGCACCAGTAGGTTCTTGGCGACCAATTAATCCCATTACATTACTGTTTTACTTCTATTTATAATTATAAATCAGATGCCTCTACATCAGGAGTCACAACTTCAGGTGCTTCTTCTTCAACTGGAAGTTCAACACCTGTCTGTTGTAAGTACTCAACGATTCCCTGCAATTTGAGTAATAATTCTCTTTTCTGCTTTGCTTGTCCTTCAAGTTGATTAATTTCACTCACAAGTCCTTGTGATTGCTCGATGACAGATTTTAAATGGTTTTGTTGCTCAGTTGCCATAACTGTATAATAAGGTATATTTCATTATATAGCATACTTTCTGAATTGTCAATATTACGCCTGAGATTCAGTCCAAGTAATTCTACCTGAAACTTTTAATGGAGTTACACCACTAATTTCAGAAGTATCAATTGCTCGCAATGCGATTGTTAATATATCAGGACCATTCGGGAATGTTCCATCACCACCTAATATTGAGTTACCCAAGTCAATAATTTGAGAGATATCAAAGTCAGAGGTTGAGGATAATCTACTTGTACCTGCAGCGTTTTCTGTACCACCAGATGCACGTAAGGAGAATATATTAGTACCTCCAATAATCTTATCACCAGCAGCGTGTGTAACTAACTGTGATAGTGATGGAGGGTTAACTGTAGTAAAGGTACGATTACTTATTCCACCGTTCAATATCAGGTCAACATTACAATCGTGTGTAATAGTAATACCCATTTGTTTTAACTGCAACTGCATTCGGTTTACAATCTCTCTTTGACCTAATGCACCCGTTAAGTTATTATCAACTGAAGGTGCAAGACGAATACTAATAAGAGGTAATAAATTACGAAGGTCAACTTGCTCTACACCTGCCTGTCCACCGATACCCACAGTGTCACTAGAAGTTACAGATGGATAAACGGATGGTGGACTGAAGTAATTATATCTACCAAGATAGATATGAATGTATATCAGACTACCAGAGTAGTAGGAATATGCAACTGTTTCTCCATTCAACTGCCCATTTGATGTATATAAAGGAACACCATATGAGAATTTGGAACCGTGTGAACTAGCGTTAAATGGAATTCTTACATAATAGTCACGTTCATTTCGATTACGATAATACCCTATTAATGTTGAGTTACCACTTGGTGTTGCTTCTTGTATATCTCCATTTGAGAATGCTAGAGTGTTTGATGCTGCTGTAAATAAGTATGCTTTGTCATCGTCAAACTTACCGTCCATAATAACTGAAGTACCCCAGTGGAATAGAGATGGAACATATGTCGGTAAGGTATCAGATGTATTTTCAATTTCATAACGACCTGGCATATTACCTGATCTCATATACGCCTCTTCTATTATGTTATTATGAAGAAACTCATTCATATATTTTACATGTCCGTTTGCATCTTTAAATCCAAAACGAATTTTTCCAGCACCATACCAAGAGTAGTCCATATATGCCATCTGAATCTTGGTTAAGTCAAGAACGAATCCAGAAGGACCTGTGCCATCTGCCTTATCAATATTCCATTGGGATTGTGGAACTCGGAAATCTTCTGTTTTGGTTGCAACAACACCAGTGGCTGATACACCCTTATAAGCTGGTTGTATGTGCATTGCTGTTTTTGATGGGAGGTTTGTTATCTTATAACTTCCACCACGAATAACAACTCGACCACCTACAGAAAGTTGACCACTGAAATTAGTATCAGTACCACTTAAAATATTTGAACCCTGAACTACATTTACTGTTCCTGTAAGTTGTTGAACAGAAGATCTTCTAACGGTATAAAGGTCTTGTCCATCATACTCATAGAACATACCATTCTGGTAATCAAATAATCCACAACGAACTGCACTATTTGCCCAACCATCAATATTATAGGACACTATACCATCAGGTATTGTAGTATTTGGAGGTGATGCTAAGTAGTAACTAAATGTAAATTCAGTAAATGCTTTGATAGCAAATGTTCCATTATAAGAACTATCAGATGCACCCTTTATTTTGACAGTGCTTTGCCTTGTAAGTCCGTGAGGATACTTGGTTGTACCTGTTACAATTGTTGTGGCAGAAGGAAGTGCTTCGACAACAATTATTCCATTCATGGTTGAGTGGTTTACACAATTATAGTAATATGTTCCTGCTGACACTGATGTGGTGTCCCAAGTAATCGTGCCTGATGCAGTACCATTATTTGTAATTCCTGTTGATACTGCACTACCAGATCCTGTCGATTGATTTGTTTTTACGTAAAGATTATGTCCAGTTGCATTAACTTCAAGTAATAAAGTATCCCCTTTAGTCACTGTTATGGTTGAATTTTCTCCTATAACTCGACCCTCTCTATCATCACCAACAGTATTATATGTCGATGTTTGATTATTATTTACGTTAACAGTGTATTGTTGAGCAGGTAATACTGTATTACCAACACCAACTAAACTATTAACAAGTCTTGATGGATTAAAGTTTATCGCAACAGAACACTGAATACCTTTACCTGACTGATAACGGAAATACTTACGTGTCTGTCTTACAATTGAACTATTTGGTGATGTACCAGCATCAATCTCAACTCCACCATCAAATGGTCTGTGTAGGAAAGCACCATCTGGTCGTGTATTAATTTTTGTCTCAATATAATAATTAGTAGATGTTATTTCAGTACCAGGTGAACTAGTTAATGTTAATTCATCATCATCAATAACAGAAGCAATAGGTGCTGATCTATATTGAGGTGGGGAAACTGTCGAATCTTTGTATATGAAATCATCACCAGCACTCAAAAATCTTTTGAATAAAGAACCTGTTCCAGTAACAACAGCTTTTGTAGATGATATACCAACAGAACCTGCACCAGCAGATCGACCAGCAATTGAAGGAGTGGTAAACGTAAAGGAACCTGCAGCAGTCGTCGCAATAGAAACAGGATTAGCACCAATTGCATTAATAACTGAGTCAGCAAGTCTGAAATGATCTGGTCCATCTGCTACCGCATAATATGTCTGACCATCACTTAATCCAGGTATTCCGTGAGCAGGGTTTCCTCCAGAGTTGGTATAAACCACTTTTTGACTAGTTCTCATCTTATAATTACCTTTAGTAATATAAACATTACCGTCAACAGTCACTACTTGTGTGTGACCAATTCCAATTGTCCTTTGTGGAATCTCAAACCTTGAGAAATTACCAATTGATGTGTCAGTAACTGTATCTACACTGTAATATCCATCCAAAGTACCTGTCAATTCTGCTGTCTGGAAATCAAACGGTGATGTACCTGCGTTTGTCAAATTGTACTCTTGTTTTTGAGAAGTCTGTAATGCAAACCTATTTGCATTTATTGGTTTTGCATAAACTAATCCTTGAGAAAGAGTCGGAGCAGTCAATCTAGTTTTAATTTCTGATGCAATATTATTAATAATAGTGGCATGCGATCTAAATGATCCACTTACTCCATATCTTGATGCAGTAGTATTAGTTTTTATTGGAATCAATATATTAATAAAGTAACTATTTCCTCTTGTGACACTACCATTTCCATACATGTATCGATCACTATAGAAGTATTGGTTAATATTAGTATTATTATAATATCCAGTCCAACCAGTGTTACTAATATACATCCTGTAAGCTATTACACCATGATAATTACTTGAAGCTTGAGGTGAGAAATAATTATATGCATAACTATAAACCCATCCATCACCTAAACTTGTATTCACGGAGGATTGAGTTCCCCTTGTACCATTAATCTGATAATGATATCTCCAAGCACTCTGATACATGTATTGATAATTACTACTACCAAAGTTGGCAGGATTAGGAGCTTGAGCAATATCTACCCAGAATGGAAAATCTGTATTTCTACCAGTGTTTGGAGTGCAATATGCATAACATCCAGAACCAGCTAAATCTGAACTGTAAAAAGGATCATGTGGTTCAGATTGCTTTAAATTATTTTGGAGTGAAGTATCATTATAATAATATGGTGAGTATTGCCAACCAGTTGATGGTGAATAATGACTGTATCGACTCATTTGATAATAGAAATAATGTCGTCCACTATCACTATTTTGTGTATAACTACCTTGGAATGGGTATGCAGGGTTATCACTCTGGAAGAAGAAATTGGTATGGTCAGAACCCATATCAGATACAAGAGTAGTAAGTGCTGCATTTGTACCATCTCTTACCTGACTGATTGAATTTCTATCTGCATCAATAGGTCCAGTTGTTGTACCAGGAACTGCACCAGTCGTTGCAAATGTTAATTCTTGTTTGTCAACTAAATCATGCCCTGCAAAATAAAAACTATTCTTTGTAGGATTAGTAATTTGACCTGCAATCGTATATGATCCTTGAGCAGAACGTATTCTACTTGCTACTCTTAATCTATCTCCTGATGCAGGTGACAGAGTTATCGTTGAACCACTAGAAATATCTGAAAAACTAGGCCCTATATTATAATATGTTCCCGTATCATTTCTTTGACTGACATTTGAACCAGATGTTGTTGTTAAAGTGGCAGTAGTGCTTTGCTCGAATCCATGATTTGCAGAGTAAAGAGTATCTCTCTCAGGATCTTTTTTAAGCATAAAACAATACATGTCTTCTGCATTAAAGTTTTGACTGTAAGAACCTGAATAATCAGAGAAACCATTTACATAATATAATCGGAAGTAATTCCGCTCCCAATAATGTCCCCAGAAATTATTATTACCTGTAGCATATTCATAAGAATTAAACCTTGTAAAGTCTTCTATAAAATCATATCCATCAGGAATTGTACCACTCTTTGCAAATGTAAAATTACTGTTTCTACTTGTAGAGTAAACAGGATAACTATTGTTAAAGATTTGATTCTGAAATGTGGAACCATTCTTAGAAACATATAGATATCTTTCAGGGCGTTCAGCTCCTAGTCCATAATATCCCCATCTACCATTAGAATTAGTCTGTCCTTTCGACGGAATATCCCATCCTGAACCAGAACTAAATTGCATATATCTTGTATAAAAATATGAGTCCCATCTATTACTATTTTTTACAGCTCTTCTAATTTCATATCCTAAAATTAATTGATGTCTACCATATTGTGATGTACCTTGACTTGATAAATTTATAGTTGAGTTACCACTATAATTACCAGATGATGTTGAACAAAGAGTAATAGTATTAGTCGTGGCAGTTTTTACATAATAAATCTGAAATCTTTCAAGTCCTCCAATATGAGTATCACCAGATGGTGGCACATAAAGAAGTACGTCACCTGATTGCAATTGATTAGCATTCCAGGTTATTGTATTATCAGATGTATTGACAGAAGCACCAGTGAACTTATAAGCATAAGTTCCTGTCATCATTTTTGTTTCAGTAAGAGATGCAGTTGTATTTACTGATGTGGTTACTGTTTCAGAATGATCAACATATGGTTTACCATCTGGAGCAGTATCGGTGGATGTTTGATCAATTGTGAATTTTTTAGTACCAATTGTATTTGAAAAATATAAACTTGAACCTCTACCAAATCCATGATGATAATCAGTTTCTATTTTCACAGCTGATTTTGAGTTTCCATCAGTTTCGATACCACCGACTGGATTAAATTGTATATCAGATGCAGAATAAAATTCACCTGGTGTTACTACAGTATAACTGCCATTTATAGGACCAGTACTATCTTGTACTGTTTTTCCTTTATATACAAATTCAGTATCTGATATAATAGAAGTTACCAAAAACTTTCCTTCAGCAGTCCTTGATGTCAATCCTTGAACATCAATCGGAGCACCCACAGTTAATCCATGAGGATTCAATGTTGTGATTGTAATATTATCAGAACTCTGTAATGTTGTAACGGACTGAACATCAGCGATTGAATATGTTGTATTACTTGCAAAAAATGAAGGAACATTATTTACAAGTTCAACAGTTTCCCATTTTGTTGGCTGCAATCCATATTCAAAGTCAGTATCAATTAGGTTTTGTGGATTTGATACTCTTAATTTACTAACGGGGTCTGTAAAAGTTTCTGAAAAATCTACCTTTTGCTCTTGCTTATCGATAAAAATCTGAAGATCATCACCAGCACTCATTGCAGAAGTATCGTGCTCAAGAGTTAATGTAGTCTGATTTGTTGGAGCATCGTAAGAAATAGTACCACCATTTGCAGGATCAGCAAAGTTAAAAATTATTATACCATCTGTTACATTCGTTACTAATTGAAAAACTTTTAACGGATAGTTACCTGTTATGGCAATCGTGCCAGCACCTGCAGCACCAGGAGTGAATGTACTATTATAAACTAATTTTTTTGCCATAGTTGAACTCTCAGTTTTCTATCAGATTTTTTTAATGTTAAACTTATTTATCCCAATGCAATTGCATAAGCAATTGACTTTGATTCAGAGACACCACCTATAGAACTGCCATCTCCTTTTACAAAATTAGTTGCAGTTATGATGCCAGTAACATTAAGATTATTTGAAACATTAATGTTATTAACCTCAAAACCATTAGCATGAAGGTTTTGAGTATGGAATTGTAACCCTTGTGTATGACCAAGAGTTAATGCAGTTCCAACCCTAATAACATTATTGGAATCAAGGTTTGTGTTATCACCAACTTTTAATGTCTGAATACCATCAATGGTGGTCGATCTAATTACTGTCATTTTATTTTATCTCCATAAGTTTATTTATCAAACAACGACGTAGTTACCATCAACAGTAAGAACACCATCAATATTTACAGGTCCTGCCATTAAACCATTAAACGCAGTTCCAATATAATGATTACCATTTAGTGTGTTATCCATAATCATCATACCATTACTTATGTAAAGACCTTGGAATGAATTTCCAACACCAACTACGTCTGGATCATCAAAGTTATTTGTGTTTATACCAATCGATTTACTAGTTGCAATACCAGCAGAGTATGAACTCCAAGTTCCTCCAGCACCTGTATTTCCAGAGATGCTTATATCTACAGTTGTCCCACTTACCTTAAATGTATTTCCAGCACCTATAAAATTTAATGCTGTTAAAACTCCAACAGCGACATTGATTCCACCTGACTGTATGCCAATACCTTGAATACCACTTCGAGCAGTAATAATACCAATCGAATCAACGTTTGTTATATCTTCATAAGTAACTGTCCCACCAACAGATAAATTACCAGTGAGTTCTAGGTTACGTATATTTAAATCGGATTCGGTGTGAATACCTGGTCCAAGTATTCGGGTAAATGCCATATTACTTTTTAGTTATTTATGCTATTATTATTCATCTGCGGTACGTGTTGTTGGGAATTGTCTAACGTCACCTGGCCAGATGATTCTTACTGCACCTTTACCACCTGTGTTTCCAGACCATCTACCACTACCACCACCACCATAATTTCCACCAACTTGAGAGTTTCCACCGTTTGATCCTTCTCCTTGACCATCTTGACCACCTGAACCACCGTTACCGTTAGAAGAAGAAGAACCTCCACTAGAACCTTCACCGAAAAGTCCTACACCACCACCAGACCAGTAAGCCCATCCACCAGCACCAGCAGCACCACCAGAACCACCAGAACCAGAACCTCCTATACCAGCATCACCACCATCTCCAGAATATCCACCAGCTCCAGCACCATTATATCCTCCAAATTGATACGGCTCTCCACCTTCTCCACCACCATCATAAGTTCCTGCAGGAGCTCCTTTATTTGATTGGTTGCCAGCACCTGTTCCTTTACCTCCTTGTGCAGTTGTTGTACCATGAGTAGCGGAAAATGATGAATCTCCACCAACAGTATATCCTGAACCAGCACCACTACTTACTCCAGGACTACCAACAACTACTGTATAACCTGTACCTGGAACTACAGTAATATTATTTTTATATGCCAATGCTCCACCACAACCTGCTCCAGCACCCACACAAACTACAGATACAGATGTTATACCAGAAGGACATGTCCATGTATAACTACCAGCAGATGTATATGCTTGTTGTCCAGCAGGAGGTGGTGTAGTAAATTCACCATCTGCAAAGTAAGTAAGAGCACTAATAGTGGGGTTCAAAGCGGAATCTGTTGAACTAGGCACAGATGAACTACTAGTAAGGGATGTAGTGTTATCATCTGTATTGGTGGGATTGTTAGATATAGTTATATTTGAGAAAGAAGATCTAGGTGAGTCAAGATAAGAGGATGCAGCATAAGTAAAATGTCCATATGTTCCAGTTAATGTTCCATCATCAGGAAGCTTAACAACCGTTACTAGTCTTGGAACACCACTGCTTGGATTATACACATTTGGCGAACCAGACTGAAATACGATATAAAAATTACCTGAGTTATCAACCTTTATATTTGGTCCAGAAACATACTCATTTTGTGGTCCACCAAAAGTGCGTTGCCACTGAAGAACTCCCGAAGAGTTAAGTTTGAGAATTATTAATTTATTAGTTGGATAATTATTTGTAAATCCTAGTACATAAACATTACCTGAACTATCTGCAGCCACTCCTCTAGCAAGCTCTGATGCTGTTGTTGAACCTATAATTCGGCACCATTGTTCGGTTCCAGAGCTATTATATTTGGAAATTGTAATATCAGAACCGCCACCATGTCCATCATGATCTAACCCACCAGTGAGATAAACGTCACTTCCATGCGTAGCTATATCAAAACTTCGATAAGTGCTGTCTCCACATCCATTGAGTCCTCTTAATAATCGTGAGAAAATATGACTTCCACCATTATTATATTTTGACAGGCAAATATTTGCACTCCCTACTAATTGATATGTTAAACCACAAACCCAGAAACCATATATGCTACTTGAATATTCTATATTATGGACAGTCTCCAAATAAGTGCGGAGTCGCAACTCTTTTTGAAATTGAATAGTTCCTGAAGAATTATATTTAGCAAGCATATACCTATCGCTTGAATAAGATTCACTGTGGTCCGTATAACCACCAATATAAACATTATTAAAATTATCTATGGTTATGCAATAACCCTTTGTATCTTCACTACTAACATTATTACCTAACTCACGTTCCCATTGTAAAACTCCCGAAGAATTATATTTGACAATCAAAAATCTGGCTCCATAATAAGAAGCATGTCCACCAACATAAACATTACCAGAGGAATCTGTTACCACTCCCCGAAAATCTACTGAACTGGATGAATATTTCCTTGCCCACTGAAGAACTCCCTTATCATCAAATTTCGTAACGAAAGCTGCAGAATTGGTTTCTTTACCACAAACATAAAGATTGCCTGAAGAGTCTAAATGAATATCATGGGGTGTTGGATAATTATCAGAGGTTGGAAAAGTAAAATAATAGTGTTCGCCAATACCAGCACCACCAGACCCTAAAAACATCTGTTGAATGGGCATTAACTTAAACCTGCTCCTGAGATATAGTAAGTGTTAACCCCTGCACAAAGAATAGTTGCCATTCCTTTAGCACTTAAAGTTCGTCCTGTATCTGATCCATCAGCAGAGTTGTACAAGGTTACACCACTACCTTTTGCAATCGAAATATTAGAACTACCAGCATTAACAATTGTTATAGCATCACCAGCACTGAAGATACCAGACGTTGGAGGAACCGTAACAGTATTATCAGCCAATATATGTTTACCAGCATCAGCAGCAACTAAGGTATGTGTTGACCCTTGCTCGTTTTGTTGAGGTATAGATCTTAAATTACCTTTTGCATCTGAGATACCATTACTATCAATTGTGATATTAAGACCTGGTATTCTAAACTTGTCAATAGATGTATTACCTAAAGTTATTTCATTCGATACTGCCTGTCCAGTTGGCATTGCATGACTACCAATTATAATACAATTACTTCCCGTATTAAAAGGAGAATTATTATCATCATATGCTGCATCTTGTCCTATTATAACATTATCATTACCATTAACCATGTGACCAGCATTCTCACCCATAATAGTATTTCTATCGCCATCTGAAAGATAATTACCAGCATAGGCTCCCACACAAGTATTATGCAGTCCACTTGTTAAACGTGAAAGTGCATATTTTCCATATCCACTATTTCCATATCCACTTGCACCACCAGCTGATCCACCAACACACTTATAACCAACTCCATCATTTCCATTAGTAGATCCTTTACCTGCCTGTGCTCCTACAAGTGTTGAACGTGGGAGAGTTGTAAAACTATTACCAGCTTGATATCCTATCGCAACATTCTCATATGCTGTAGTGGCAGATTCACCTGCCTCATATCCAATAAATGTATTGCTATCACCATTAGATGTTGATGAACCAGGTACTATTGACTGTCCAGCCTGATATCCAAATAGAGTATTGTATAAAGTACCAGTAGTGAGATTTGACCCTGCATCAGTACCACCAACTGTGTTTCCATCAGAGTCAGATGTTACACCACCTACTGCACTACCATCTAATAATTTAAATGAACTTGCAGTCATTATCCCAGTAACAACACCACCACCTTCAGAAAAACTAACTCCAATACCAGGTATTCTTACATGATTAATATTAGCATTACCTAATGTCATTTCATTAGAAACAGTGCTACTACTTACATCAGCAAGATATCCAATAACAA
>Ga0163179_10001935_pt1 | contig 14563 bp, 18 predicted proteins | sample AtlANTMetagenome_FD_109643 | JGI IMG/M metagenome (GOLD analysis project Ga0163179, IMG submission 109643) | Marine eukaryotic phytoplankton communities from the Atlantic Ocean - Atlantic ANT 2 Metagenome | ecosystem: Environmental > Aquatic > Marine > Oceanic | place: North Atlantic Ocean...
AGCAAAAGCCATACCAGGAGCACGACCTTGTACGGAGTCCAAGAGGATTTGATACTTGAGATTGCTAGTAAATATGTGTTTCTGTGCTTCATTTAACGTCTGATAATCTGCTCTGTCTTTCTGTAATGATACTTCTTCTGGTCTCCAGAAGAATCCTAGTTGTGTCTGTGTTAACTTATCAAAGATAGGATACTTAAACTTATCATATCGCTGTACTCCCAGTGGAGGACCAAAGAACATCTGTTGTTTAGAAGTATCAACCTTCTTTGTATTGAATACCGTCATACCAGAAATACCATTAGATTTTGCAGCTATCACAGTCTTCCTCCTCTGTAGCGAATATGTCGTCTAGAAGATTTTGAACTGATTCTTTACTCGAATCAAGATCAACTTCATCTGTTTTACTATCATATGTATTCTGGTAATAAGATGTCTTCCAACCATATTTGTATGTGGTTAATAAATCATGAGCCATTACTGAAGTAGGAACCTCATTGTTCTCATAATTCTGTGGATTATAACTCCAGTTACCACTGATTGCTTGGTCAAAGAATTTCTGCATCACTGCTACTATATTAATATAACCAGCATTAGAAGGCATATCCCAAAGGAGCGTGTAATTATTTTTAAGGGTGGCGATGTTAGGTACGATTTGCTTGAGAGGTCCCTTCTTAGACTTCTTTGTTGAGATAAAATCTCTGGGCGGTTCAATACCATTTGTAGCATTCGATACGACTGAGCTTGATTCTGAGGGCATTTGTGCCGATAGAGTGCTGTGTCTGAGTCCGTGAATTCTGATAGATTCTCTAAGTTTTTCCCAGTCATAATTTAATTTGTTAGGTACAAGTTCATCTACATCTTTTTTGTAAGTATCAATAGGCAGAAACCCATCAAAGTACTTTGTTTGACTAAAACCATCACATGCTCCCTTCTCTTCAGCAATCTTGTTGGATGCTTTGAGTAAATTGTATTGGAATGATTCTGTTAAGTCATGAACTAATGACCATGCTGCTGCATCTTCATACTTAACACCATTCTTAGCAAGATAATGTGCAAGTCCAATGAATCCTACACCAAGAGAACGTCTTGCAAGAGTACTCTTACGTGCTGCTTCTACTGGATACTTCTGATAATCAATTAACTCCTCTAAAGCTCTTACAGATAGGTCACATAACTCTTCCATCTCATCTAAGTTACGTAGTTTACCTACGTTAATAGCAGATAGAATACACAATGCAATCTCACCTTCGCCATCAATATGATTGATAGGATCCGTAGGTAAAGTGATCTCCTGACAGAGATTACTCATGTATACCTTGTCTTTAAAAGATGAATGAGTGTTACAATGGTCAATATTCATAATGTAAATACGACCAGTCTCTGCTCTCTCCTTTAATAGGTCGAGAATAAGTTCTTGTGCTCCAATAGTCTTTCTTGGGATGGATTGGTCTGACTCGAATCTAGTATAGAGTTCGTCAAAGGTATCGCCACCAAAAGCGTCATACAACCCAGGCACATCATGAGGGCTGAATAGGCTAATAGTACCGTTTTGGAGAAATCGCTCATAAAATAATTTAGATAGTTGTATACTGTAATCAAGTTTCCTTACTCTGTTATCCTCGGTTCCTTTGTTGTTTTTGAGGACGAGGATGTCTTCGATTTCTTGATGCCAGATAGGAAAGTGGACAGTAGCTGACCCTCCTCTGATGCCGTTTTGCGTACAGCATCTGACAGTTGACTCAAATTTTTTAAGGAAGGGGACAACACCTGTGTGTTGAACTTCTCCACCCCTGATCTTACTGTTGATGCCCCTGATTCTCCCTGCATTAATACCGATACCAGCCCTCTGTGCGACATATTTGCCAATAGCCATATCAGAGCTAAAGATACTATCGAGGGTGTCATCAATATCAACCAGAACACAAGATGCAAATTGACGAATAGGTGTTCTGACTCCTGCAATGACTGGTGTTGGGATGTTGATGAAGTGTTTGCTGATTGCGTTGTAGTATCTTCGGACATAATCCAGTCTCGTTTCTAGAGGATAACTTTGAAAGAGAGTAGCAGCAATCATTATATACATGTACTGCGGTGTCTCGTACACCTCATTAGTACTACGATCTTGAACAAGATACTTATCTGCTACTTGTCTAAGACCAGCGTATGTAAACAATAGATCACGATCATGGTCTATCCACGAGTCAATCTTATCCCACTCCTCTTTGGTGTATTTAGATAATATGCTACCATCGTAGACACCTTTCGTTACACACGCTGTAGCATGGTCAAATAAATGGGGGTAACCTTTCGGCCATTGAGACCCAAACACCTGCTTTCTAAGTCCATACAGAAGCAATCTAGCAGCAGCAAATTGATAATTAGGTTGCTCCAAACTTATCAGATCACTCGCAGATCTAACAAGGATCTCTTGAATATCGGAAGTCTCAATCCCATCATAAAATTGTAACCCAGAATTCATTTCTATTTGTGATGCACTAACACCACTACCAAGACCTTCACAAGCGTCTGCTACTACTCTATGGATCTTTTCGAGGTTCAACCCCTCAATATCACCGTTACGCTTATGTACTTTTGTGTCTATTCCGTTGCTCATACTTTTTTCCAATCGTTAAGTCTAAGGTTTGCTTCTAGTCCGTGGTATACATTAGATTCTACCACGGTTTGTACGTTATGTCCAGCTAAGAACATGTCGTTGATGTCCTTCTCCTGTATATTCTTAGGCCATATTACGACCTTATCTCCTCTGTCCACGGATCTGGAGATCCTACTGACGATTTCTCTGTTGCGTGGTTCATTATCATAAACCCAAATATAATCGCTCCAACTATACGTCCGAGGATCAACATCGGAGCCAGCCATAGCAACCGAGTTTTTAAGAAATGTCGCATCAAATGGTCCTTCTGTAATGTAAATAGGGTTATCCGTATTAATTCTATCCAATCCGAATATTTTTGGTCTACTCTCGTCAAGCATGATCGTAATGTATCTCATCTTTGCCGTAGGGGCTAGCGATCTACCTTGATAACCAAAGAGCTTACCATCACCATCTTTAAATGGTATAATTATTCTCGGACTGTCCTGTCTAACTGTGTTGTACGTCTTCTTTTGTTTGTTTGTCCAAGCTTTAAACTTAGGACAATAGTAGAAGTAATCTAGGCATTTGATCTGCCTATTTTCTAAGTATTCTCTTGCTGGATGTGAGGTATTTAGCTCAGAAATCTTTTGTAAATCAATTGTATTGAAAGTAGGATTTTTAAACTTAAATTTTGGTTCAGGTGTGAAAGTACGTGACCCAGTTTTGTCTCCACTACGAAATTTCTCCATGATATATCGGTCATGGAGTAAGGGATCTTGATCTTTTAAAAAGTTTGAAAGTGTTCTACCTACACCACAGTTGTGGCACTTGTAAACATAATCATTCTTTATCTGAAAGATGTATCCTCTAGCTTTATTCTTATGCTTCTTAGAGTCTCCACAATAAGGACACCTAAAATTATAAAGACCTTTCTTCTTATTTGAAAAGAGGTTAAGCCTGTGGGATACTAGTGTTATGTACTGTTCGTCTAGTACCGACATTCAATACTATGTGTAGTACTTACTACTATACTACAAGAATCCTATCTCGTCAACTCAGAGGGTGACACTTCAAACAGTGGTCTAACAACTCTCTGTCCTATAGGACTAACAATAAATGATATGATAGAAAGAGCACCAAAAATTGACCACATCTTCTTCTCAATCTTCTGAAGACGGGTATCTACCTTGCGAATATCTCTCTCACATCCTGCTTTTATAAGGGATGTTTCACGTTCCAATGTCTTCTGTATTTCTTCTACCTTAGCGAAGAGTACAGCGTCTATACGATCTTGTTTATCTAATTTTTCGTCATGCACAGCAAGAAGGTTTCCCGTCTTGATTGCGTTGTCTTGGAGAGTATAAACTACTTTCTCCAGCCGCTCAATGATAGCAGCGTTTATACTCTCGGCCATGGTTAGGTCGTGTCCTGTGTGTTATGTGTTGCGTATAGCAAAATCTAATGCAGTTTGGAATGTACTAGCATCTTTGTTTAACATAAATCTATACTGCTGTTGTTGCTCGTCACCCAATTGAGCATATGCAGCTGCTATTTTCTTAGCAGAAAAGTTATCTAAATTCTGTTCTGACTTATCTGAAAAAGTAATCTTAGCAAAACTTGTCTCTCCACTTGGATTAAGCTCTGACGTTGCAACATTCAATGCTACATCTAAAGCATCTTGAGTATTTTCATTCATAATGTTATCACCTGTGTGTTCCACTTCATTTTTTTGTAATTTCTTGGTCTGTGAACCTGCTTTCTTCTTGAAGTCCGATAGACGAGCCTTCATAAGGATGTCCATCTCCTTAGACTTGTCTTGCATTCCTTTCTTTGCTTGGTCTTTCTTTTTTTGAAGTGCCTTCTGACGCTTCAATTTTTTCATTTGACCAATCTGCTTTTGAGCACGTTCTGTTTCAGTAGGTGCTGCTTCAGATACAATTGTTTCTAGATCTTCTTTCATTTTCTTACGCTTTTGTATACGAGAGAGCATAGTTTTAGCACCCTTGGTGCGTCCATCTACCGCATCTTGATTCGCTTTTTTATATTTACGAGCAGATTTAGTATTAACGAATACGAATGCAGGAGGCATTGATAAGGCAGCACCATCGCCAGCCATCATCTCAGTTAAATTAAACTCAGTTGCCTTAGACATTCTTCATCCACATCGGTATTTAGGTTTAAGGGTAATCTATCCAAAAAGTACATGAATGCTTTGAGAATAGACCAATGCGTTGCGTCTATTTTAAAGAACAGCAACGGTGTTGCTGCATCACCAAACGCATTGTATAATATTATAATATGATTTAGGATCAGATGAACCTTGAAATCTCCACTTGTTTCATATCTCCTCAGAAGTCTCTTAATATATTTAAAGCGTTTTAAATCTTCTTCAAAGTCTTCGTAGGTAACTGAAAGTGGGTTATCATAATTTTTAATTGCAAACATTAACCAGTTGTCCTGGTTCAATTCATCAAAATTCATTTACATTAGCTAACGAATGTTAGTGTAGCAGCACCATCAGTGATTACTTCAACACCACCAATGGAGTTGTTGACCTTAGCTCTATACTTATCTCCAGTCTCATCAGCAGTTTGACTAGCAAGTACGAGAGATGCACTAGTTGCACCTGATACATCTTCCCATGCTCCACCAGTAACGTCAAGCTTCTGCCACTGATAAGTGAGAGATGCTCCAGATCCTGTAGAAGATGCAGCGACAGTGAATGTTGCAGCACCACTAGATGTGTTCTGGTTAGCAGGTTGAGTATCAATTGTAATTGTGGAAGTAATATCACCAGCAATTGTATCATCAGTGAAGTCTCCACTAAATGCGGATCCATCTTTGTATGATGCAATCAATTCTGACTTATGACGTGTGGAACCAGCAGCGTCTGTATATGTCCTGTATGCCCACCATCCAGGACTAGAAATACCACGTGCTTTGTTTTCTGAAAGCTGTGCTTCAGTTGTACTTACACCAACAATACTAGTTGTAGATGCAGTAGAGATTCCATTACTTAATAGGAAATCAGCCAACGCCTTGGGTGCAGTACGTCTTTGTACCTTATTTGCTGCTAGTGTAGCATTGGTACTACCAGCATATGCTTTACCGAGGGTAATAGTATTACCTTCGACTACCTTAGTATAGTACTGAACTCCGTCCAGAACTATTACATCGCCAGCAACGATAGTATCTGCGTTACCTTTAGTAACAGTTGTTGTGCCATTTTCTACTGCAACGGTGGCAGTAAAATCAGCACTGTCTATAGATCCAAGTATGGGCATGACTTAATTCCTATTGATTTACAATTAATTTCCTGAAGTTATTTATAAAACTTCAAGACTATCCTTCTAGCAGAGCTTTTTCTAAAGCTTCAACTAGTTGGTCATCTACTTTGTTGCCTGATTTGGCAGCAGCTTTTTTAAGAAGACCGATAAGAAACTCTTTTAGTTTCTCTTCTAGATCTTCGGGTATTTTATCTACCGCCCTGTTAATCACATCGATTGCGATAGGTAATAAAAATTTAGTCATGATTAATTAAGTAATTAACTTTATTTAGTTCTTCACGTATATGTCTGGTCCTTTCTTTGGTTCCTTCTGATCTTTACCATCGTCAATACGAGGCATAATTTCAATCTTCTTCTTGTTCTTCTTTGATTTTACTTCTGAGGTCATACTCATTTCCTCATTCTTCACACAGTTATCAACACGCTTACCACCTTTCATCTTAGTACCACGTTGACTGTATCCTTTCCAACAAGCTTTACCGTCTAGACCCTTTTTCTTCTCTGATAAAGTCTCCTCCCAGGTCGCATGAGTAGACTCCTTTACTTTTTTCTAGCATACCCCATTATTTTATCAATAGTCTTCTTCTTCTTGGCTCCATATCCTTCAGACTTTGTATCACATGCTGCTTCTTCTTCAACTGTGCCTTCTCTCTCAGCAACTGCTTTCTCCCATCTCTCTTTAGTTACAGTGAAAGTAGTCTCAGTCATTTCACTAAGTTCTGTAAGAATCTCTTCCAACTTAGCTTCCAATTCTTCTTTCCTCATTGCCTTTTTGATTGCCTTATCCTTAGAACCGAAGTACTCTGCCTTGCCTGATTCTACCTTACCATCTCCATCGTAGTCTTTCTTTGCCTTTTTACCTTCAGTTGCAACTTCAACCTCTTCCTTACTAACGATATTGGTTTGTTTTATAGTAGCACCATAAGAAGACTTGTTCTTGGTGCTATCAGGAGGACCAGCATTAAACTTAGGATCCTTTGTACTACCATCATCAGGTTTCTGCTTCTCTATAGTAGGAATGGTTCCCTTATCAAAATCTGGTTTAGGTATAGTACCTATTGGCGTTTCAATAGTAGCAGGTTCCTCTGAAATAGTACTTCCTTGGAAGGTATTTCCGTCCATCCATTGTGCATATGATTCGATTAATGCTTTAGAATAATCATCATTATGTTGCACTGACGTTGTAGGTGCTTGCTTGTCCATGAGTAAAAAAGGTTGTGCTTCTTGGTTTATTTATACTTTCATTGACTTCTCTTATGTCTCTTATCCAAGCTCTAAACATTTCTTGGGCTTCGGAAACACAGATAACATAGTTCGGTCCAGTGCGGATTATTCTTCCCTTGATACCAGTGTTAACATTCATCACAGTTTGTCCCTCAGTAAAGCATTCCTTCTGTCTGAAGTTCTGTCTTACTGCTTGATTTTTAATGTCTCTAAATGTTTTCACAGTCCAAGTCCTTCCCGAACATCTTCCATCAATGTTAAAGCATCAACTGTATTTAGCAAACCTTCAACACCCTTTAAAAAATTAACCGTATCTACTTTTTTAGCAGCATCTCTCATCTTAGAGGCAGACATACCTTCAGCACCATCAGAATCTGGATCTCTAGTTAACCCAGTTGAATCAATTTTTACAGTATCAAAAGAATAATACGCTTGGCCATCTCCAGTCTCTTTCCTATTAAAGTGGACATTAAATTCAAAAGCTTTTGTTCTATCACTACCACATACTATAACAACATCAGTATAACCTTCCATCATAAGATGCTGTAAAATAAATGGTAAAGTCTTTAGAGATCTATCAGACTCTATATGAGAAGAATGTTCTGGAAACATCTTGATCATCCAGTTAACCTTATCTGGATGCTGTAAAGGATTCTTCTTTTTATCATTTGTCCATGTAGGCCAAACCATATAATCATCATTACCAGAAAGTTTCTGAAGTTGATCTATCATTTTTTTATGTCCTATAGTAGGAGGATTGAACCTACCAAAAACTATCCAAATTCTTTTCATGACCAACCCTTGAGTGAGACATCGAAGTTAGCCTGACTAAACACTAACCTCTTAATCAATTTAGTAGCCTTACCATTTTTAATAGCAACATACCCTTCCTGTGCAGTCATCTCAAGACCTTTATCTGTTCTGATATAAGTACCAAACTTCTCACCCTTCTCAAGCTTAGTAACAAATATTTCCTTAGCATCCTGTATGATCTTATACAACTTCACAGTACTATCAAACTGAGTTCCATGATCATCTATAAAATCACGACCATTGTATAACTTAGCAAGTTTTGCTGCCTTAGTTTTTGGTTGCTTTACTTTATCTGCTGCCTTCTTACACTCACCACTAAAGTAATCCTTAAAATCAGAAGTAAAACTATTTCCTACTTGCTTACCTTCTCGAACATACTTATTAAAATATTGTTTAAGCTTAACACCAATGGTAAGTTGATCATTCTCTGCTATCTGTTTTGCTACACCATCCAAGAAAGGACCACAGGTTTTAACTAGTTGTGAACTACTTTGTTTCAAATTAATTAACTTCTGTTTCTCTTGACTTGTTAGTAAAACATCTTTACCTAACGTGTCTATCTCTGCACTGATAACAAACACATCTTTATTTTTAGTGAGAGTAGATGGATCAAATCCAAAAGAAGCATGGAGTCTTTCAATAGTACTACCAGTATATGTGGTATGAAATACAACTCCTATCTTTGCAGCATCAGCTAATTCATAATCACTGTCTTCTTTTGGTATAGCATATGTTATTGTATTTGGTTTAAACGTAATTGACTTCTTACCATCAACCACTTCCACATTCTTATCATCAGTAAACAATAAGTCTCCTTGCACTACTCCTTCAATTCCTATAGAAGGGAGATACTTCAAAGCATCTTTTAACTTAGAAGCTAATCCAGGAGCATGACCATGATTGTTATCAATATCAGTTTCAGTATAATTAATCTTTGCATCTTTATTAAAGATAGACTTAGTACCAACAAAGAACTGATCTGTTCCTGGATATTGTCCACAGAATATAGCAGGTGCACCATCCCATTTAGTAGTCATCTTAAAATTACCAGCACCCTTACCAGTAAAAGTTCTAGCCAAAGAATCTAAAAACTTGAATGCATCGTCTGCACCCTGCTTACCATCAAGCAGAATACTATCTTCCAAATGTTCTAGGTGAGTGTTCTTAGACATTAGTATAACTTACCAAATGGACCATATCTTGGACCCATCTTCTGAGCGATGAATACCATATCAGTTAAAAATTTATCTCTATTATCCTTACCATTAATAGAGAAGAAAGAATCTAACCAAGATAATTGCATAAGCTTAGAATTAGAAACAAATGGTTTACTATTAAAGATCAACAAAATATTATTGTAAGCTTCTAATGCAGTTGAAGTTTGAATTGATACACCATGATCCTTAACCCTACCAATCACATGAATCCATTTATCTTTTTGATTTAAAAATTCATCAGGGTCTTGTGGATAATCATCCTTACTACCACTAAACTTTACTCTTGCAGCATATTTTTTAAAAAGATCCTCGACATAATCAACAGTTGCTTTACCCAATCTAGCTGCACCAGCAGTATCATCAGTTGGTTCATACTTCAGACCACTGAACTTAGTACTATCATTTGCTTTTATCTGAAACTTATACATGGTACTACCAGCACCCTTAACATTCAACTTAGTATCTTGAGTAGCAAGTTGAATAGTTCCATGCTTATCTTCCTTCCTTCCACAATCACAATTAGTTGAGTCATAATTATATCTCATTGCTTTCATCTGATTGAATCCTAACTTCTTATCAGCATCATTGTCCCAATGAACATTAACCTCTGCCCACTCAGCTATATCTTTGTTTACCTTCTTGAGAGATATACCCCATATCTCTTTCTTACGAAACAGTGCTCTCATTATCGCATTGAACTGCAAGAGTTGTACATCAATAGCAGTGCCTAAATTTGAATGTGCATTCGGTCTTTTTACTGAAGTAGCATCCTCTAGTATCTTAATCCAATCTCTGTACTTGTTAGTCATTATCCAAATATCAGCAGGATCCCAGTTATCTTTCTTTCCACCAGCAGCCCATCCATTATCTCTTACATAGTTTGTTACCCAATTCATAAAAACACCATCACGTTCAAACTCAGTAAACTGATGGCTACCAACTACCTGTAATAATTTTTTATTCTGAGCATAAAAATTCTTATACCAATCATTAGTAACACGATCCAACCCTACAACATCCTTCCATATCTTATTCAACTCTGTGCTAACAGTATCATCATCCTTTAACTTTTCCCATGTTGCCCACCTATCATCATGCTTAAGAGCTCTCTTAAAAACAAAAGCAGATCCCATCTCCTGAGCCTTAGTCATTGCTGCTGCATTAATAGTCTCACCTGATTTTCCTGTTGTACCTATGGTTATAATTTGTTGTATGTTTGGATCTTTTGGATCAAGCCATTGAATAGATACTGAGTCCTTAAAAGACGACCATGAATTTGGTATGGTTTTATAATTAAATATCTTTGGACTCTTCTTTGATCCTGTACCAGTAAAAGTCTTCTCTTCCTTCTGATTATCCTTCAACAACTTAGATTTAATAACAGATTCAAATCCCAGATCATCTGTAAATAAATCAATTTGATTTCTATTACTAGGTATTTTAGAAAACTTTGTTTTACCTTGTTGTTTAACCATCCAGAAATCAGAGCACGAGAATAATTCTTCCATCAAAGAAATAAATCCTTTCCTATCAGGACATGTACGTGGTACTTTATTGTAATCAGTAGAACTAAAATCTACTTTTGGATTGGCCATAAAAAATCCCCCTCTAGTATTTAGAGGGGGATGGTCTTAGATATCTCCGTCTTTTCGGTTCTCTGATTGGAATATATCAAACTCACCATCTGGATATCGTGCTGCTAACTTCATCATGTTAGTAACTACTATAGTCTGGAAGTCTACATCTAATGCATTACAAGCTTGTGCGATGTACCAAAACACATCTCCAAGTTCCTTCACCATATGCAACTTAACGTCACCATTAAGTTCTTTACCTTGGAAAGCAATCTTCTTTACTATCTCTGTGAACTCTCCACCTTCTGCACTGATACCAACAGCAGCAGTAAGGAGTCTAGGAATATCAACACCTTTAGATTCTAAATCTTTAATTCTATTAATGAACTCATCTGTATTTTTAGATGGGTGGCTTGTAGTACCGTCAACAAATTCTAGGTACTTATTATAATCAACTGTTTGTGTCATTGTGGATCTGAATAACGATGTTCTTGTGAGTGATAGGTATCAGCATCTTGTGCTGGTTCTATCATTTTAACGTCCTTCCAATAGTGTCTATAGACTAGAAGGTTGCATTGACTTACGCCATGCAGTTTGCCTGGGTCATCCCATTGCCTCACACATAATGTGAAGTAAGGACTATGTTTATCAAAGAAGTTAACGAAACCTCTTTCTCCATTGAATTCAACGATGTCTCCATGTTTAAACATTCCATTCAGCGAATTTACTAAGGCGGTCTTGGTTGTTTTTTATTGCATCAAAAGCATTAACGTCTGGATCTTCTTCCTTCTCACTCATGATATCAGAAGTAGATTCTGCGACATCAAATAACTTCATCTTCGCTCTATCTATACCTAAAACAAACTTACGATTTGAAGTAGGATCATTGTACCTGTTCTTCAACTGCTTAACCATTATTCTACCTTCCTGTTCCAGTTCCTCGCTAGAAATGAGAGCGAACATAAGGTCAGCAGTAGCAGGGAGTCCAAAGGATTCTGAAGTGTCAGTGAGGTCAGGATCACTAGACCCGAAACCAGAACGAGTAGTTTGAGTAGCACTAACAATCGGTAAGTCAAACTCGACAGCAAGACCCCGAAGCTCTTCAGCAATCGCTTTAACATAGGTATAGGAATTAACAATAGCACCTTTATATCTTACACTAGCACAAATGTTAAGGTAATCTATAAAGATTATATCAGGTTTGAATGACTTCTTAAGATTCAGTTCATTAAGTAAAGATCTAAAATGTCCAGCATGAGCTGACGCAGTAGGATATTCTTTAATGATAACCTTACCTTTAGTTTTCTTCTCAAGATCAGCGATCTTAGATTTAAACATCATCTGAGGTAGATCAACAATATCTTTAATGTTAACATTCAAACAGTTAGCATCAATACGTTCTGCAATCTTTTCCTCAGACATCTCCATAGTAATGTACAAAACATTCTTACTTCGCATCAAGCAAGCACTAGCCATGTGACACATGAATAGAGACTTACCAACACCTGTACCAGCTAATGCTATGTTGAGAGTTTTGTTAGGAAGACCACCCTTAGTGATGTAATTAAACTTCTCTAAGTCAAACGGCATCTTCTCTTCATCTCTATGGTAGAACTCATACCTACTATCAGCAGACTCAATGTAATCATGTCCTACATGCTCATCAAAAGATACTGCTAGGGCATCTTGTAATATACTAGGGATAGCATCCTTAGATAATTTCTCATCACTACCATCAGCAATCTTAACTGACTTGAGTAATGCATTATAGATTGCTTTATCCTGACACCACTTCTCAGTAGAGTCAGCTAACCAATCAGCATCAACCCAATCGTCATTAAGATCATCCAATCTAATCAGAGAATTTTTATAGGTCTCATCTGTAAGATCAGACCTATTCCCTAGATTAATTTTCAGAACTTCTTTAGTAGGAGTCTTATCATACTTAGATGAAAAATCCTGTATCTCCTCAAAGAGAACTACATCAACAGCATCTTGAAAGTAATCAGACTCAAGATGAGGAACTACCTTTCGATAGTACTCCTCATTACAAAGTAGATTCCGAAGGATAGTATTTTCTATCCTCTCAGTTGCCATAACTATACTCCGTTCTTGCTGCCTCTTCTAACTTAGCCATCACTTCGTCTGTGAAATACTTTTCAGGATTAGCAAGAACAGATTTAGGGTAAACAGAAGTTTCACCGAACTTGATACGGTTGCCCACCCTTGTAAAGATGCTGTACTTCTCACCAAGCTCCAAGAGTCCATAGTACTTGTCCAGTCCACGCTCATCGAAGTATAATCTAGTAGCAACTTTGGAACCCTCCTTAGATAGTCGTGATTTTTTGGCTTCACACTTAATAATGTTACCCACTAAGTCTGTACCTTCCTTTTCTTTCGATTTGGATAAGTATATTATACTAGATGCAGCATACTTTAGTCCAGCTCCACCACCCATTTCTTTCATTGGCACATAGGATCCTATCACATCATATGTGTGATTCGTAACAATCATAGGAACCTTTGCCTGTCCAAGCTTCAAGGTTAATACCCTGAATGCACCCTTGATCAATTGAGATTTGGTCATGTCCCTAACTTGCTTATCGTTAGCAACATCTTCCATCTCTTTTGATGTACTCAACATACCAAGAGAATCAAGAACAAACATTAATGGTTGACGCTGATCCTTTGGTTCTTTTAGATACTTATCTAATATCCTAACTGCCTGTGTTCTAAACTCTTCTATAGTAGCAACAGGAAAGATTACCATACGTTTGGAATCTATCCCTCTGCTCTCAATCATATCTTTAGAAATGGCAGATTCAGACTCAAAATAAATAACCCCGCCATCGACATTACTATCAAGAAAGTTACGTACAACACTAAGAGCAAAGAAAGTTTTTCCTGTCGAGGATTCACCAGCAAGTGCCGTAACCTTGTTGGATGGAATACCACCAAACAAAGATCCACTAACGACAGCGTTGAAAATATAGCTACCTGTATCAACAAAACTGGAGGTATCTCCTGCAGCCACTCCATCACTGACGATACTTGCATACTCATTACCACTATCCTTAATTACTGTATCTAAGAAACCCATGCGTCTGTTACCTCACTTTCATACATGTTAACATAATTATACTGTTTTGCCAACTCCAAGGCATAAAATCTTGCGGAATCACGCTCATCAAATACTCTCACCTGTTCAGAATTAAGTGCTGAAACTTGATCATCTTGATACGTGACTGTCCATACTGTCTTACTCATGCGAAGAAACTCCCTATAGTTACTACTTTTTTACTGTTCCACCCTATGCATTCTAGCACATTTTCGAGTGGTTTTAAGAAACTCTTTTCAAATTGTTTCTTGTGGTCAATGTACTTATCCATACCAAACTCTTTTGGTATCTCATTGAAGAAAGAAATACAATCTTCTCTGAGTGGATTAGGTGTCTTGAGATAAATGAATTTTATCTTCTCACCTTCTTGTATCAGAGGATACTTGTTTTCTATCTTATTCTTTTTAACATAATGGTTATAAAGAAGAGCTCCTCTTACATGGATGGGTGTTCCTTTGATATAGATTTCCGATCTTGAGAAGTATTTCTCAACACCGTTGCACCCCCGTGGAAATGCAATGTTCTCGTAGGGTTGCTCCTTTGTCTCTGCTCTGACACCATCGATAAATGAGACAAGCTCATCATTTGTTTGGCCGATAATGATCTTAAATGCTGCATATAATTTGTCCCTAAAGTATTGAGGTGTCGAAGACCTTGCAGTCTCTAGTCCCATGATTTTCATCTTGGGTTCTTTGTAACGGACTCCTTCTGAGTCCCACACGTTGAGTATGTAT
>Ga0163179_10001936_pt1 | contig 14563 bp, 10 predicted proteins | sample AtlANTMetagenome_FD_109643 | JGI IMG/M metagenome (GOLD analysis project Ga0163179, IMG submission 109643) | Marine eukaryotic phytoplankton communities from the Atlantic Ocean - Atlantic ANT 2 Metagenome | ecosystem: Environmental > Aquatic > Marine > Oceanic | place: North Atlantic Ocean...
AAACCTAATAAGAATATGAAAGAAGGCGAGGGTTTAGGTGCTTTTGAATTAGCTGCAAGATACTCATCAATGGATTTATCTGAAGCTCACGCAGGAACACTTAATGATATTACAGTTGGCTTGAATTGGTATTTAAATCCATGTACTAGATTGATGTTTAATTATGTGATGGGAACTCTAGATGATCATGGTGTAGAGACTACAGAAAACACATTTCAATGTAGAATGCAAATAGATTTTTAACAATTATTTAACATTTAAAAAATATTCGATTAACATTATAAATATAATTTTATAAAAAAATTAAAAATATGGAAACTAGAAAAATAGAAATAAGTACTTATTTATATGTAGCAATAATGGCTTTAGCTTTTGTTTCTACAATAGTATAATTACTTATAGCATATACTTTATCACATTTTTTTTTAGAAAAATAATTTTACTTAACCCCCTTTATAAATATGAAAAAATTTTTCTCAAAATTCAGTTACCCTGTAGAATTATATATACAGAAGTCTGAAAGATCATTTTTAGCTTTTATTGGTTTTGCTTTTTTGTTAGCAATGTTTGTTTCTCCATACCCTCAATTAGCAATGTGGGTTGGTTTTATGTTCGCGGCTTATGCCGCTGTTGCAAACGATAGTATTCAAACTTTAGGAACTTTTATTGCTTCTAATCAAGATAAGAAATGGTGGGTTTTATGGATCTTTATTGGGGGTGTTTTTTTAGCAACACATACTTATAGTTGGTTATTTTCTGACTTTGTTGGCGCTTTTGATGCTGCTGGCAACCCTATAGGTGATGGTATAGCCGATGGTGATGTGAGCCACGGGCGTTTATTGGCAAAGGGTTTTGAGGAAGCTCCTCAAAGTTTTCATTTTTTACAAATAGCAGCTCCTGTATTCTTGCTTATTCTTACTAGATTAAGAATGCCTGTTTCAACTACTTTTATTTTATTGACTTCATTTGCCGCCTCTCCTGCCGCAGTGGGTAAGGTTCTTGCTAAAAGTATGTCAGGTTATATATTAGCTTTTTTCTTAGGTTTAATTGTTTTTTCTGCAATTGCTAAGCTTGCTAAAAAACATTTTACTGGAAAAGCTTCATTTAAATGGACAATTGCTCAATGGATTACTACTGGTACTCTATGGTCAGTTTGGTTAATGCAAGACGCAGCAAATATTGCAGTCTTTCTTCCAAGAAGTTTAAGTTTTTTACAGTATTCGGTATTTGCAGGTGTTTTGTTTATTGGCTTAGGTCTTCTATTGTATTATAAAGGTGGTCGTATTCAAAGAATAGTTACTGAAAAATCAATTGTTACTGATGTTAGATTTGCGACTTGTGTTGATTTTGTTTATTGTATAATCTTATTTTATTTTAAATTATACTCCCAAGTTCCAATGAGTACTACATGGGTTTTTATTGGTTTGTTAGGTGGTAGAGAGTTAGGGATGGCTTTAACAAAAACAGGTGAAAATAGTACTTTAAAAAGTGTTAAGTTGATATTTAAAGATTTTTCTTTTGCTATGATAGGTTTATTTATATCTATTGCAATTGCAATCGGTGTTAATGATCAATTAACTTTTTCATCAATGATGAGTGATATGCCAGAGCAATTCATTTCAGGAATCACAAAGTTTTTTAGTAGACTAGGTTTATAAATTTTTATTTTCTCATAATGCTAAATATTTTTTTTACATTAGCTGAGTTCTCTTAGTTATAGAATTATAATGGACTTTTTTCAAAACCACTATTTTTATTTTTTTCTTTTATTTATTACAATAATTTTTCCGTTGTTGGCAAGTTTTGAATCTAGAATAAGATATTTTCAAAAATGGAAAAAATTATTCACGGCTATTTTTTTAATGATGCTTATTTTTATTCCTTGGGATATTTATTTTTCATATAATAACATTTGGCATTTTAGTGATGATTTTACAATTGGCTTGGATGTTTTTAAGTTACCCATAGAAGAATGGTTGTTTTTTATTTGTATTCCATTTTCTTGTGTTTTTATTTATGAGTCATTGGATTATTTTTCTCCATTAAAAAAACCATTTCCTTATATTGGAAAGATAACTATTTCTTTATCTGTTTTGTTGTTAATTTTTGCTTGGATTTTTTATGATCAGCTATATACTAATGTTTGTTTTTCCCTTTCATCTTTTGGTTTAGTTGTTCTTTCTTTTCAAAATGAAAAATGGATCAGTTCTTTTTTTAGGTGGTTTTTAGTTTGTATGATACCATTTTTATTAATTAATGGTTTTTTAACAGGTAGTTTTAGTGATGCGATTGTTACATATAACGCTGATCATATTATAGGATTTAGAATACCTTTTTTTAATATACCTATTGAGGATTGTTTTTATAATTTGATAATGTTACTTACAACATTGTTTTTTTATGATAAAATCAATAGAATTGTTTATTAAATTAATAAATGCAACATTATTGCGTTTAAAAACTTTTATATATTTGAAAAATTAAATAGATATTTATAATCTTAATAAATAAATTTTATCGTTATGAAACATACATTTTTGCTTTTTTCTTTATTTTCATTTTTTGCTTTTTCTCAAAATAATGAAGGGCTAATTATATTAAATGAAGGTTATTATGATTATTCAAATGAAGAGGTTATTGAGCCTGTTTCAATTGGTGTTTTTGATATGGATTCTCAAATTTATGAAGAAGTCATTATAATTGATGAAGTCAGATTTGCTTCAGATATGATTGTAGATGGCGATTTTCTTTATATAGCAGCAGATAGTAGGGTTCTTAAATACGATTTGTATTCTTTTGAGCTATTAAGTCAAGTTGAAGTTCAGGGTGTAAGAAACTTGTTAATTCATAATGAAAATTTATATCTATCAAGAGGTGATTATGATTATACAACTTTTTCTCCGATAGTTTTTGATTCTTACTTACAGATTTATGATAAAAACAGTTTAGCGCTGTTAAATGAGCTAGATACCATAAATGGCCCAAAATGGTCAACTCAAAATTTAGTTATAAAAGATGACTTAGTTTATGTTGCAATTAACAATGGCTTTGAGTGGGGTAATGAAAAAGGATTAATTGGTGTTTTGGATGCAAATACATTTGATTATTTGTATGAAATAAATTTAGGTGAAAATGGAAAAAATCCTGATAATATGATGGTGAAAGGGGATTATATAATAACTGTAAATAATAAAGATTGGTCTGGAAGTTCAATTTCAAGAATTAGTTTAATAAATGATGAAGTTGTTACTGAAGATCTCTCTGAATTATCTACGGGATGCGGAACGTCTACATTGCGAGGGGATTATTTAAATTATCAAATATCAGGTGGTGATTCTTTATATAAATTTGATTTTGAAAACATGGAGACTTTAGGCGTTGAAGAGGGTATAGATTTAAATTTTTATGAAATCATAGAGGGGGTAGATAATTATTTATATGCCAGTAATACTGATTTTTTTTCTTACGGAGATGTATATGTATATGATGATCAGAATAATCTAGTGAATAATTTTAATGTTGGCGTTACTCCTGGAAAGTTAGAATTCTTTTCTTTAAATAATAATCAGTCTTCTACTTTAGAACACTCATTTTTGAATCAAAAATTGATTAAAAAGATTAATTTATTGGGTCAAGAATCAACTGTAGACCAGTCTTTTGGTATACAGATTTTAATTTTTGAAAATGGGTTAGTTAGAAAGCTTTTTCAAGCTAACTAACTGATTTTTAAGTACTTCATTATTTTCTAAAAAAAATCTTAAAAATTTTCGTTATTTAGATTTGTTCTAAATAAAAAAATAACTAATATTGCCACAGTTTTTATTAATTAATAAATAAGTTATTTTATGAAAAATTTTACTTTCTTTTTTTTATTTTCTTTCATTTTTGGCGTTTCTTTTTCTCAAGAAACTCATTATGTAAATGCGGGTAGTTTTTATTATTCTCCTTCTGATTTAACTATTAATCAAGGAGACATTGTTGTTTGGATAAATGATGGTGGATTTCATGATGTGAATGGAGATATTAATACTATTACTGGTGAGTCATTTAATAATCCTGAAGCTTTTGATTCTGACGCTATGAATACAGTTGGTGGTGAAATTTACACACATACATTTAATGTTCCAGGTTTTTATAATTATGACTGTTCTGTGGGGCAGCATGCTTCTATGGGGATGGTTGGTTCAATTACTGTTAATGAGCAAGGTTGTGAAGATGATAATTCATTTATAGAGGCTAATTTTGGGGATTTTTTTATCAATGATTGTTCTTCTTTGATAGATTTTCTTTATAGTAGTTATGGTTATTCTACATTAGAGTCTTGTAATTGGAATGGCGCTCCAATGTCAGATTTTGGTGGTTTAACTATTGGTGACATCTGCGAATGCTCATGTGAAGGAGTAGAAGAAGAAACTACAACAGTAGTAGATATTATTGTAGGATCAGATGATCACAACACTTTAGAGGCTGCTGTAATTACTGCAGGCTTAGTAGATGCACTTTCTGGTGAAGGGCCTTTCACTGTATTCGCTCCTACAGATGCTGCTTTTGATGCTCTTCCAGAGGGCACATTAGATGCTGTACTCGCTGATATGGATTTATTAACATCTATTTTAACTCATCACGTTGCTTCAGGTTCAGTAATGTCAACAGATTTATCAGACGGAATGATGGTAACAACATTAAATGGAACTGAATTAACAGTTGTGATTGATGAAAATGGAGTAATGATAGATAATGCAATAGTAACGGTGGCGGATATTGAAGCTGATAATGGTGTTGTGCATGTAATTGATACGGTATTAATTCCAGAAGATGGATGTGAGGATGATGATACTGTTATTGCAGGAGCTTTTCAGACTTTATCTACCTGTGCTGAAACAATTTCTTTTTTAATGACAAATTATGGTTACTCAGAATCCGATGCTTGTGCTTGGGATGGTGATATGGGTTCTGGTTCTTTATTTGGCGGAATGACGATGTTTGATTTTTGTGAATGTTCTTGCGAGAATGTTCCTTTTCCAGTTTTTATCAATGAGTTAGATGTTAATGAAAAAGAAATCGAAATGATAGTAGATTTATTGGGTAGAAAGGTTGAGGTTGTGGATTTTAACAAGCCATATTTTATTATTTATAATAACGGAACGGTTTCAAAATCAATGGTTATAAAGCAATAAACAAAGAATTGTTAAATATTTTTATTATTTATATTGATTCTAAATAAGAATTTGCTAATTTTGAACCATTCTAAATAATAAATTATTAATTAAAATTTAAAAAACATGAAAAATATATTTTATTTATCACTTTTATTAATGTCACCATTTGTTTTTAACTCATGTGACAAAGATGATGATGATCATGATCATGACCATGACCACGATACAGTTGTTGCGCCTGAAACATATTCTTTTGAAAGAGATGGGGCTTCTACAGTTTCTTTTTCTGGTCAAACGTGTAGAGTACAAATGGCTAAGGATATTTATGATGCAATGAATAGTGAAAATGCTGCGACTGTAAGTGAATTTTTAACAATGTTCAATGAAGGAACAGGTTTTGATTTTGCTTACACATGTGGTAAAAATGTTGGTGGCAAAACAGCTGCTTCTCCAACAGCATCATCTACTGTAAAATCTCAATTTGAAGATATGTTTACTGTCTTAGTTGATGAAGTGTATCCTAATTGGACTAGTTCTGCTTCAATGGGTATGGCTGGTCAAATTACAACTAGTAGTGGATCTACTTATCAAGTTGATGGGAAAGGTCTTGAAATTGATCAAGCTTTCATTAAAGGTTTAATTGGTGCGATGGTTGGAGATCAAATGACTAATAACTATTTAACTCCTTCTAAATTAGATGGTGATGGAACAACCAATGATACTAATGGATTAGGCGCTGGAGAGTATACTGATATGGAACATTACTGGGATGAGGGATATGGTTATTTGTATGGTTATAATAATGAACATGTTGGTGGTACTGACAATAATGCTATTGGACCTGTTGAAGGAAACGGTGTTCTGCTTAACAAATACTTAAAGAAAGTAAATGAAGGTTCTCACCCTGGTATTGCAAATGTTATTTATGATGCCTTTAAATTAGGTAGAGCTGCTATTGTTGCTGGAGATTATAATCTTAGAGATAATCAAGCATTAATTATCAAAGAACATGTAGATAAAATTATTGCTCAAAAAGCAGTGGATTATCTTTCAGGTGGTGCTGAAACAATTGAGTCCGGAGCTCCTAGAGAAGACACTTTTCATGGTTTGTCTGAGGGTTATGGTTTTGTTTTAAGTTTACAGTTTACAAGTTATTTTTCAAATGCTGAAGTAAACACAATGCTTGATCAAATGATGGCAGGAAATGGTTTTTGGGATATATCAGCTGATGATTTGAATGCAATGGCTTCTCAGATTCAATCTGCTGCAGGTTTATAATATCTATTTAAAGTTTAGCCAATCTAAAAAAGAGTACATATAAAGGGATTGTTTTATTCTTTTTTAGATTGGTTAACTTTTTAAAAACTTTAATTATGTTACTCAGAAATTACTCTTACTTCTTTCTTTTCTTTTTTCTTTTACTTTCTTGTGAAACAGATGAGAATGATAATAATGATAATGATAATGGAGATGGTTTTGATAGAACATCTATGTTGATTAATTGGGCTGATAACATTATCATTCCTGCATATAATGATTTCTATGTTAGTCTTAATTCTTTAGATGATGCTATTAATAATTTTGTTTCTGATCCTAGTGATAATTTGTTACAAGAAGTCTCAGAAGCATGGCTTAATTCCTATAAATATTGGCAGCATATTGAAATGTTTGATATAGGTTTAGCAGAAGTTATAAATTATAAAGGAAAGATGAATATTTACCCTACTGATTCTGAGTTAATTAATCAAAATATAATCAATGGTAATTATGATTTAAATAATAATAATAATTTTGATTCCAGAGGTTTTCCTGCAATTGATTATATGCTTCACGGTTTAGCAGAAACCACAGATGGTATTTTAAATATTTATAATACAAATTCTTCCTACTCCCTATATTTATCTGATTTAGTGAGTAATATGCTTTCTAATACTAATTTAATTATTGAAGATTGGAATTCATATAGAGATGAATTTATTACCCTTAGTTCTAATACTGCGACTTCATCTGTTAATAAAATGACAAATGATTTTATATATTATTTTGAAAAAGGTTTAAGAGCTAATAAAATAGGAATCCCTGCAGGAATTTTTTCTTCAGACCCTTTACCTCATACTGTTGAGGCCTATTACAAAAAAGATGTTTCCAAAGAATTAGCAATTCAAGCCCTGAGAGCATCAAAGAATTTTTTTGTTGGAAAATATTTTAGTTATGATCAAGAAATCACAAGCAGTATTGTTGGTTTAAGTTTAGAAAACTATTTAGATTTTTTATATCCTGGAAGTGATAATATTTCTTCAGTTATCAATAATCAATTTGAAAATGCTGAAAATCAATTAAATCAATTAGATAATAATTTTGTCTCTCAAATTGAATTTAATAATACTGAAATGCTATTAACATATGATGCTATTCAATTATTAGTTGTTTCTTTTAAAGTTGATATGTTGCAAGCTTTGGGTATTTCAGTAGATTATGTAGATGCAGATGGGGATTAAATTATGATTTTTAATTCTAAATTATATATTCAAAAAGAAGTTCCCTCTTCTCCATTATCTGTCTTTAGGTTTTTCTTTGGCTTTTTAATGTCTGTGAGTATAATAAGGTTTTGGTCTAAAGGCTGGATTAAAGAATTATATATTGACCCAAGTTTTCATTTTTCTTATTATGGTTTTGAGTGGGTTAAGCCATTAGGGGATTTTACTTATTTGTTATTTTTTATTTGTTTTATTTCATCTGTTTTTATTTGTCTAGGCTTAAAATACCGAATTTCTATAATTATATTTTTTTTAAGCTTTACATATATAGAATTAATGGATAAAACTACTTATTTAAATCATTATTATTTTGTTTCTGTTTTAAGTTTTTTAATGATTTTTTTACCTGCTAATGCTTCTTTCTCAATTGATAATATCATAAATAAAAAGACTTATCAAAAAATACCAAAATGGACTATTGATAGTATTAAGTTATTAATTAGTATTGTTTTTATATATGCTGCTATAGCCAAAATGAATTCCGATTGGTTATTCAAAGCTATGCCGTTAAAGATTTGGCTAACTTCTAATTATGACTTGCCCTTATTAGGTGATTTGTTTCAAAAAAAATGGATTCATTATTTCATGAGTTGGTCTGGTATGGTTTATGATTTATTGATTCCTTTTTTGCTACTCAATTCTAGAACAAGGTTGTTTGCTTTTCTATTAGTTGTAATTTTTCATTCTTTAACTAAAATTTTATTTCCAATAGGCATGTTTCCATATATTATGATATTTAGTTCACTAATCTTTTTTTCAGCTAATTTTCATAATAAAATTATTTCTTGGATTAAGAAGTTTTTTCAAAAAATATTTTCTTTTTCGATAAAATTAAAACATCACGATTCTTTTAGGGCTTCCTATGAAAAGCCTATTTTATTTATTGTATCTGCTTTTTTTCTTTTTCAAATTACCTTTCCTTTTAGATATTTATTATATCCTGGAGAATTATTTTGGAATGAACAAGGTTATAGATTTTCTTGGAGAGTTATGTTGGTAGAGAAAACAGCGGAAACTAATTTTAAAATTCTTAATACTAAGAATAATAAATCAATTACAGTTTTGAATAGTGATTTTTTAACTGATTTTCAAGAAAAGCAGATGAGTTTTCAGCCAGATATGATTTTAGAATATGCTCATTATTTGGGAGACCAGTATTTATGGTTTGGGGAAAATGGAGAAATTCAGGTTTTTGTAGATAGTTTTGTTGCTTTGAATGGAAGAAAAAGTCAAAGATTTATTAATGATTCTGTTAATTTGTATTCGGAAAAACAGTCTTTCCGACATAAAAAATGGATATTACCTCTAAATGATGAAATTAAAGGGTTTTAAATATTTTATGTGTTTATTTTTTGTGTTTTTTTCTTCTAAAGCACAGAATGTATTATCTGGTTTTACAAAAGATAGTATTTCAGGGAACTATTTAAATAATGTTAAGCTTTTTGATGCAAAAAATAATTTTTTAACTATTTCAGATTCTTTGGGTTTTTATAATTATAATACTTTTTTAGATACATTAGAACTATATTTTATCAAAGAAGGCTATAATTCATTAGTGAAAGAAATTATTTTTCATAATCAAAGTAAAATTGAATTAGATTTTTTATTATCACCAGTTAATACAAATTTGGATGAAGTGATTCTTTACGATGAAGAATACAGTGATTTTGGAACAGATTATTTAGATGACATTGAATCAAACTCAATATATTCTGGAAAAAAAAGTGAGTTGATTTTGTCAGAAAAAAAATCAGGAACCTCTATTAATAATGCCCGTCAAATGTACAATCAGACTACTAGTCTTAATATTTATCAAACTGATGATGCTGGATTGCAATTAAATATTGGTGGTAGGGGGCTGGATCCTAGAAGAAGTTCAAATTTTAATGTTCGCCAAAATGGTTATGAAATTAGCGCAGACCCTTTAGGTTATCCAGAGAGCTACTATTCACCACCATTTGAATCTTTGGAAAACATTCAATTGATTAGGGGGGCAGGTTCACTTCAATATGGAACTCAGTTTGGGGGGCTAATTAATTTTAATATTAAAAAACCAATTAGAAATAAATCTTTAGAGATTCTTACTAGAAATACATTGGGCTTAAATAATTTTTACTCAAATTTCACTAGCCTATCCGGTACTTTAGATAAACTTGGCTACTATACTTTTTTTAATTATAAAAAAGGAGATGGTTTTAGGCCAAATTCTGATTTTAAATCATATAATCTTTTTTCTTTTTTGAAGTATGATTTGTCTGATAAAATAAATTTTTCATTTGAAGTTTCTTATTTAAATTATTTAGCTCAACAACCTGGGGGTTTAACAGATGCTATGTTTTATGATAATATATTCCAAAGTAATAGAGAAAGAAATTGGTTTGAGGTAAATTGGCTTCTATATAATTTTAAATTTTCCTATAACCTTTCAGATAACACAAATTGGTCTATTAGCACTTTTATTTTAGATGCTCATAGATACGCAGTTGGATTTAGGTCAAATAGGGTAGACCAAGTTGACTCTTTTGAGGAAAGAGATCTTATTAAATCTGATTTTAATAACTTCGGTTTAGAAACAAAATTATTTCACCAATCTAAATTTTTAAATAAAAAACTAATTTCTTTATTAGGATTTAAATTATATTCTGGATCTAATTCCACTAAACAAGGTCCTGGGTCTTCTGCTTCAGATGCAAATTTTAATTTTCAATCAACACTTTTTCCTAATTATGAAAATCAATCAGATTATTCAAATCCAAATTTAAATTACTCAATATTTAATGAAAATATTTTTTATTTAAATGATAAGATGTCAATTGTTCCAGGTTTTAGATTTGAATATATTCAAACTGCTTCTGATGGGCATTATAGAGATATAAATACAGATGCGGCAGGAAATGTTATACTAAATGATTTAATTGTCACTAACGATGTAAGAAAACGAAGTTTATTATTATATGGGATAGGCTACAGTTTTAAGTTTTCAAGTTTTTCCGAATTTTACTCAAATTATTCTAGAAATTATAGAGCAGTTACTTTTTCGGATATTAATATTGTTAGTCCTAGTTTTATTATTAACCCCAACATTAGTGATGAAAGTGGGTATACTATAGATTTAGGCTTTAGAGGGAGTTATAAAAATTTTATATTTTATGATTTTAGTACTTTTTATCTTTTTTATAGTGATAGAATTGGATTTGTTCAACGTCCGTTTTTTGACGGAAGTGTTAAAAATGAAAAAGGTAATGTGGGAGATGCTCTTTTATATGGACAAGAGTTTTTAATCAATTTTAATATTTCTAATCTCTTTTTTGATTATAAAGATTTGGGAATAAATTATTTTTTGAATTTTTCTAACATACATTCTAACTATGTTAGTTCTGAATTAAATGGTGTTGAGGGAAATCAAGTTGAGTTTGTTCCAAAATTAAATTGTAAAACAGGGTTGGATTTTAAATTTAAGAACTTTAAATCTAGTCTGCAATATACTTTTATGTCTAAGCAATTTACAGATGCTACTAACTCTATTGAAAGTGATCTGAGTGGTGTGATAGGCTCTATACCAAAATATGATATCTTAGATTTATCTTTTTCCTATTTTATAAATAACTTCGAATTTGAATTTGGGGTCAATAATTTGTTAGATAAACATTATTTTACTAATCGGGCAACTGGTTATCCTGGGCCTGGAATTATTCCTTCTCCAAATAGAAATTTTTTTATTACGATGCAGTATAAATTTTAAATTCATTATGGAGTCAATTAACGATAAAATTATTATTCTTTTTGATGGGGTTTGTAATTTGTGTATTAAATCTGTAAAATTTATTATAAAAAATGACTCTAATGATGTTTTTAGATTAGCAGCGATTCAAAGCCCTGAAGGGCAAGAAATAATTAAGAATTTTTCTATTGATATTAAAAAAATTGATTCCATTATTTTAATAAAAAATAAAAAAATAAAATTTAAATCATCAGCTGTTTTAACAGCTCTTCGTTATTTAAATACCTTGTGGAAGGTTTTATTTATTTTTTATATAATACCGTATCCGATAAGAGATTTTTTTTATACGATGATTGCTAAAATAAGATATAATATTTTTGGTAAGCAAAAAAGTTGTATGCTTCCTAGTGAAAATCTGAAATCTAAATTCTTATCTTCGTAAACAATCGTTAAATAATAATAAAAATGCACAAATTTTCCTTCTTTTTTTTCTTTTTAATTACTATAGGCTTTTCTCAACAACAAATAACAGAAACAATAGTTTATGATGGTGAAACAAGGGAGTATATTCTTTATATACCCGAAAGTTATCAGACAAATGAGGAGGCTCCATTAATGTTTAATTTTCATGGGGGAAATGGTTATGCGTCAGATTGGATTTTAGGTTCAAACATGACTTCTGTTGCAGATTTAGAAGGATTTATACTAGTGTTTCCTCAAGCTTTAGCTGACCCTAATGATGAAGGTTCTTTGAATTGGATTCATAAAGACCCCACTGATCATGATGATATTTATTTTATTGAATCCATTATTGATGAATTAGCTTCGCAATATATGATTGATCAATCTAGAGTTTATGCATGTGGGTATTCTTTGGGAGGAGAATTTACATATGAACTTTTATGTAGATTAAATTTTAGAATTGCAGCTGGTGCGGCAGTGGCAAGAACTATGCAATCATTTCAATATAATAATTGTAATCTAGAACATCCAACAGCTTTAATGACAATATTAGGTACAGATGACTTTGTTTCTCCATATGAAGGTTTGTCTTGGAATGGTGAGTTATATTATGTCTCAGCTGATGACATGCATGCTTATTGGGCTAGTTTTAATAATACAGATTCTGATCCTATTATTATTGACATACCTAATTTTAATACTTCTGACGGAAGTACTGTTGAAAGAAAAACTTGGGCCAATGGGACTAATTGTGTTTCTGTGGAAGAACTTAAAGTTAATGGCGGTGGGCATGATTGGCCTGGTGTTTTTGGAAATATGGATATTGATTCAGATGAAGAAATATGGAATTTTGTTTCCAAACATGATATAAATGGTTTAATTGATTGTAGTTCTAGTTCATTAGAGGATATGCAAATTTCAGAAAAGAAAATTATAAAAATTATGGATTTTTTAGGTCGAGAAGTATTCAGCTCTAAATCAATTCCAGTACTATTTTTTTATGATGATGGTAGTGTAAAAAAATCTTTTAAAGTATTTTAACTTACAGTCTATATCTTAAGCCTAGATAAACTTCTCTACCTTTTGTTGGTCCCCATACATTTGCAATATTAAAATATTCTCCAAATGGATCCTCCCAGCTTATGATAGGGTTTTCTTGTTTAAAGTTGAATATATTTTCAGCACCAATATATAAATCCATTTTTGGAAATTTTTTTGTAAACTGTGCATTTATAGTTGAATAAGGTTCAGAATTTTTATTTCTTCTGTATGGATCGGGGTTTTCAGAGGTGTCAATTAACTTCTTTTTTCCAAACCAATGTAAATTGCAATCAAAATGCCAATTTTCTTTAATAGGCTTATATGATAAAGTACTTAAAATATGATGTTTAGAGGTAAATGGTAATCTGTGTTTATGGCCATGTTCAATTCTGTACACATCTAAATAGTTATACGCTATTTTTGCTCCCAAGGATTCATACAGTTCAATTGCAAACTCAGCTTGCAATGAATTGCTTGTACTGGCATCCACTAAATTATGCACATATACACTGTTTTCGCTTGTATGATAATGTGGGTGAATTTGATTAGAAAAATTAGTTTTATATGCATCAAAAATAAATTGTAACTCAATGTTTTCTAGGTATATAGCGTGCAGTAAGTTCAATCCATAATTTAAAGCCTCTTCTGGTTTTAAATCATCTGAAATGATAATGTCTCTATTAGTGCCAAATAAGTTGATATTTTCACTAAATAGATTAATAGTCCTCCAACCTTTTCCAATACTCGCTCTCATTGTAGTGTTTTCTGAAAAATTATATTTTATCAAACATCTGGGTGTGAAAAATAAACCATGGTTATTATGTTGGTCTAATCTAATTCCACTAATTAATTGTAAATTTTCATCATTCCAATTAAATATATTTTCTAAATAAAAAGATTGTATTTTTTCATTTTTTTTATAATTACCGCCAAATGATCTATTAAAATTATCATTTAAATTAATTGTTTCATTTATGTCTGTTTTTTTTAGATTTAAACCTGACCAAAGTTCATGTGTGTTCCAATTTAATTTATATGATAAACTAGTATTATAATTTAACTGGTCAGCTAAATATTGTGTGGTTCCAAAAAAGGACTCTTGTTTATGATGAGTTATTGCAGATTGTAAAATAAAATAATTTCTTTCATTTAACTTGTATGTTGATTTGAAATGTAATTCTGGTTGAGAAAAGTTAATAGTTTGACCATATATGCTACTACTTCCTTGATTTTTTTCGGTATAGCCTATTTGGCCTCCTGTTCTCTGTTCATTTAAATACCGCAAGGTAATTATAGAGTATAAACCCGTATTATTTTTATCTCCATAAATCCATTTATTGTACAGAGAATATTTTGTAGTTAAAGGTAGGTCTAAAAAATGATCATTGTTGTTATCAATTTCTCTTCCAGGTTGAGTAGTATGGAGTGATATAATCGACCTCCAATTTCCAAGTTTAAAGTTGTAATCAATATTTGCTTGTTTTGATGAAAAACTATTAATGTAAAGATTGAGAAATAATTTTTCTTCATCGCTTGGCTCTTTCAATTCAATATTTATTTGTCCAGTAATACTTTCGGAGCCTTGTTTTACAGATGCTAAACCTTGTGATATGTAAATATTATCAATTAATGTTCCTGGTATG
>Ga0163179_10001937_pt1 | contig 14561 bp, 14 predicted proteins | sample AtlANTMetagenome_FD_109643 | JGI IMG/M metagenome (GOLD analysis project Ga0163179, IMG submission 109643) | Marine eukaryotic phytoplankton communities from the Atlantic Ocean - Atlantic ANT 2 Metagenome | ecosystem: Environmental > Aquatic > Marine > Oceanic | place: North Atlantic Ocean...
AAATAAGGCTGCAAAGATTCAGTTTAACCAATTCGCTAAATATATACATGCTAGATTAGATGGGACATTAAAATATTTATTTGAAAAGTGGGCAGAAGCAAGACAGGCAGGTTCAATACTTAAGTCTCGTAATTTATTTGGTATAAAGTCAGACAAAGTTAAACTTAAACCTAAAGTACAAAGACAGGCTGAAACTGCAATTAGAGAAGTAGTTAATAAGTTTTTAATTGCTAATAATATGATTGACCCAAGAGCGGGCAATTTCGGTCAGGATATAGACCCTGATGATGTTAATCTAAGAGATAATGAAGTTGCTAATGCATTTCATTCTTTCTCTGAATTTCTGTATGCTAATGTATTAAAGGACTTATCTGCTGAAGAGCGGATTACATATAGTATAGATAATCTCAATTTAGATGAGATACTTGCAACAGCTAAGAACTCTTTAGATGTAGGCTCTTTTGCTAAATATTTATATGATAATAATTTAATTAAAGTTGACCCTTCTAACCTGCATTTGAAAGCTAACAGGTCATTGTCAAATAGCATTCAGTCTTTTTGGGTTCGAGTTAATCCAAACAATTCTAGGAAAGCTAATTTATCTGAGCAGACTACTCCAATGTCTCAGAAGTTTATATATAGTAATTTTGAGGTTATCTTAAATGAAGATGGAAGCTTTAAACATATAGAGAGAAAAGAATCATTTAATTTTATTCAAAAAGATGGAACTGTAATACCTCAAGACCCAAGCACAAATGGACAGCTCCCTAATACTGAAGTAGTAAACTTTTTAGAGCATCAAGATGACTTAGGAGTTATATCATATCTATTTGGTTCAGATATATATAATACGTGGAATATTGAGGAGATTGAGTCAGCAGCAGGAGTGCAGCAGGTATTTAGAATTAATCCAGCTAAAGGGATGCTAGATGTATCTAACTTAGAGAGTATGCTTAATAATGAATTGATGACTCCTAAAATGGGATATATGACTATCGTTGGGCATAAATCAGGTTCTGGGGGCGGAACTCTTGTAATGATGAACATCTCTAAAGATATTTTTAATATGGTTAATATGGATATTAATTCAGATGGTATTCTTGAAGGTGATTATAGTCATAAAGATTTTGTTAAATATATCAATAACGAGGTTAGCAAAAGTAGAATGACCCAAGAGCAAGCAGAAAATGTTATCCTAGAATCATTAACTGCGGCTGATGATATAGCTTATTATGGTGCGCATTGGATTGCAAAGCATGAAGCATTAAAATCTATGAAACACGCTTATTACCTAGCAGAGCCAGTCTTTGACTCAAATGGTAACCTTGTAGAGGTTAAGCCTAATAAAGGGCTTAGAGACCTTAAGAAACGCCTTAGAATTGATTTTGCTCACGGGATTATGTTTGACAGGTCATATAAGACCATCCCTCTTTCTGATGATGTAACTTTAGAGATTGATGGTGTAGAAATTAATCTATTTGAAGACTTTATACAGATAGGTTCAGAGACATATAGGTATGATGGAGTTATTTGGGCTTCATCTTCTACTATGATAGATACAGAGAATAGAATTGGTCGTCAGCCTGAAAATAGCAATAAACATTTACATGAAACTAAGAGTTTTATACGCGTCAGGGAGAATCAAACTAATGAAGGTCAAGATGACTTTCAACAATATGTAGCTATTAAAGGTATGGAATTTGAAGTTGTTCCTAATATGGTTTGGAAAGATTCAAGTGGTAATATAATTGCTCAAACTGTTGCAACTAAATCTGGTGGATACAATATAGTAGATGCAAACGGAGACTTTGTTGATTTTTCTGTAATGGCAAGTGAAGAGATTAAGCAGTCTTATGGGTTTAATGACCCTAGAAGTAGTTGGGGCTTAAATGAAGTTATTTCTCACGATGGAGATACAAGAAGAGTTCAAACTTTCCCTAAAGAGAAGAGTAAAGATTCTGTAACCTATCCATTTGCTTGGCTTGACACTATCCTTGCTTTGGCGGATGCACACCCAGACATAGAAAGAGATGTAAATATAATCAATGATTGGTTGATGAGAAATGGTAAAATGAATATAGATAATTATTATCATATGCTTGAAAACCCAATCAAACTTGCACAGTTTTTAAACATTAAAACTATTAAAGATACATTGCTTGATACTCCATTACCTAAAGTAGTTGATGCTATACTTAATGGAGAAATTACTCCTGATATTTTATTGCATCCATTCTTCGCCAAGCCTATTGAAAGTAAAGTAGTTGGGAAGTTTGTTATTGACAGAGCTTTAAGAGGGAGGGCTAATAATAATGGTACTATTGCATATCTTAAACCTGACGTGGACAATACTCTTCAGAATCCCCATGATATGTCTGTGGGTGTTGGCAATACAGCTATATGGAATTTTGTTAAAAAGAGAATGGGTCAAAAGGCTAGGGGAATACTTACTAACCTTCAAGGTCAAAATGGAGAGATAACTTTTCAAGCTGTTAAGTTTATGAATAGTTACTTAGCTAAGAATCTTATTGAGGTTGGTAGTAATAGAGTTCCTATTACCGACTCATCTTCGGTTGATATAACAAGAGTTGCTAAATTTGATTTTAATAATAAAGGTGATAATGTCGCTTTCCCTCCTGTTGATGTTTTTGGTAGACAGCAAGGAGACCACGATGGAGATAAAACATTTATATCATTTTTCCCAGAGCAAATATTAAATGCTCATAAGAGGATAATAAATAGTAAGGCGTTTAATGAAGCGAAACTTACAATTAAATTAGAAGGATTTTTAAAGCCAACTGAAGGCAATAGGTCTGAAAGTATTAAGGATACTTTTGCTATTATTAGAGATACCCAGATGGCAGAAAATTCAATAGGAGAGCTTGTTAATACAAGAATGATTTATTCTTTATTAAATTATAAGGGTGCAGAGATTGACTTTAATGTAAGTGGGGAAAGTGAGTTTACAAATTATATCCTTGAGCCTAAATCTCCTGATGAAATTGTTGTTATGGATTTTGCTCCATTGGATATAAATAATCCGTCTGTTAAAGACCAAAGTATTTTAAACCAAGGTGAAAAGATAGTTAAGAAAGTTGGAGATAAATTTGTAGTTGTTAGGAATATGGATAATATAACTACTTCTGATGAGATATTCTTACAAACTAATGTCAGCAATATGTTATCATACTTAATTCAAGCTAGTGTTGATAATGAGAAGTTTGGATTAATGGAATTTTGGGGGTATACAGATAAGAGTTGGGCTTTACAAAAGCTATTTAAATCTAAAAATTCAGATTTTGTTGGTGTTGAAGCTGTATTGGGGCTTAAAAATGTATTAGCCAACTTATTCCCGTATGGTAAAATAGTATATGCAAGAAATGAATATAATGGGAAGGCTACTACTACTGAGCTATTTAATAATATGGCTACTATTGCTAAGGTTATAAATGGCGAAATAAGTTATACAGAATTTTACAATGAAGTTATTGATATGGGTAACAAGGCTATTTTAGGCAAGAGGCAAGTTTCATTAAATGGACTTTCTACAAATGGAAAGACTACTTCAAGAGAAGAGACTATGGCTCATGCAGGAGAGAAATTTAATTCTCTTCCAAGTGCCAATGATAGTACATTAACTTTAACTGAGGACACAACTAATAATGCTCATCTTTTAACTAGAATTGACCTTCTTGATGGTGGGCTTGATTTATTAGTTCAAGCTTTTCCTGAAGTACTTGAATCAGATAACTTACTAGAAGAGTTAAGTAGAATAGAAAGCGCAGCTAAAGATTTTAACGATAAGGTTTTTAGTCAAGAAGAATTTTGGGGACTATTTGCAAAAAGAGGAGAGAAATATATCACTACAACAAATGTTAATTCTGAAATAACTAATCAAGATTTAATTGAGTTTGTACAGAAATGGCATAAAGATTGGATGGCACTATCTCCTGCAGAGCAGTATATGTCTACTAGAATGTTTTTAATAGAGAAGCATCGTTTTATGAATGAGAAGTCAATGAAGATAAGTTCTGCTCAAAATATAACTATATTCCCTCCATTTAAAATAATGAGCTTTGAGGCTTTTAAAGATTACGCTATTAGGTTTGCAGATAATATTAACGCGGCATCTGAGTTAGATGTTAATAGCAGGGATTTAGAGTCTAAGTCTATTAATAAGCAGCTTAGTGATAACATGAAAGATACTTGGTGTAGATAATGGCAAAAAAACATATATCAGAAAACTGCAGTCTTAACCTTGAATTAGAAGAAATGTCCAATGAGGATATTATTAGGTGGCAAGGAGAAGCTCGCACTCAAGTTGAGTCTGTTGTAGGATTTCCAGTTGACCGTTCATCAGTTATAGACAAATTAATTAAGAAATTGGAGAAGGCTGAGAGAGGCTCCAAAAGAGTTAAGTTGTTAAAAGCTCAATTAAATAATGAAAAAAAGCGATATAATGAGCATAAGAAATTGTATGATTTAATCCTTAATAGGATTTTAGATGTTGGGGCAAAAGAAGGATATTTATTCGATGTAAAAGAGTTAACTGATATGTTAGACTTAATACAGCTTAGGCATTATGGCGTTAGATATAATGATTATAAAAAAGTTAGTCCATCTAGGGTTCGTGGGTTCCATAATCTTGTTAAAAAGCTATTTAAACAACAAGATACCTTTAATAACAAAGGAATGTTTAATAGTATAGTTAAATTGTTTGATTTTAGAGCTATGACTAAAGACCCTATTTTTATGTCTGCTATGGGAGATAAAACAGGCAGGGTTAGTAATCTAATTAAGAAGCTTTATGACCTACAATCAGATATATTTTCTAAGTCTAAACAATATACTGACAAACATCAAGATACGATTAAAGAGTATGTAGATAATTTAAATTTAATCTTAAATGAATTAGATGATGACCAATTAGATGCTTTGAATTTTGAGGCTGACTCTATCCTTGATATAGGAGCGGGGGAATCTAGTATACTTAAAAGGAATTGGAGAGTTCCCTACTTTTTAAACCTTAAACGTACAGAAGAAGAAAGTGCAGGTTGGAATAATTTAACTACTGAGCAAAAAAGAGAAAGACTTGTTGATAGTTATGGTAAACTTTTAAGAAGAATGATGAATGGGGAAGTGCGACAAATAGAAGTAATGTCAATCCCATCTGAATATATAGAGAATGACAAGGGAGTTAAAGTATATAACCCTAAATTTAAAGAGTTTTTTGAATCTGAACATGGCCAATTATTATCTGAGTATATAAAAAAAGACAAAGAGCTATCTGCCGTTGAGAAGGATGAAGATGGTGAAACAATCAAAGGGAAAGAGTCTTATGCAAATATTCATATAGTTAAACATGGTGATATTGAATATAGATATGCTACAATTAGAGACCCTGAAACAAATATAAATAAATTATACTTACTTAAAAAGACTGATACATCCCAATCTGAAAATACTGTTGGTAAAACTATTAAATATTTTGATGGAGTGCAGAATGATTTTGCTAAAGATACCTCAAATATTGGATATGATGGTTCTCCAATAGAAACAGAAAATGGAAGATGGGAAACAGGCTCAATGATTGAGGCTAATGACCATACTCATTTTAATTATGAAACTGAAACTGGACAAGCAGCATCAGGATTTATTGGATTTACATTAATGAAATCAGCTGTTACTGGAGAGGCTATATCTTTAAATGATAATTTTAATAAAATGATAAGCAAGCCTTCTCCTGAAGAAATAAAAGTTGGTTATCTTTCTATGCACGATGCAATGATTCAGCAGCAAGATTTATATAAAGAACTGTTTAATGATTTAAGGCAATTTTCTGAAGAGAATGATATTTTGCAAAATCAAGGAGTTGCTCAAGCAATTAGGGTCGCAATAAGAGATGAGAATAATAAAAGAAAAGTTTCTGGTGAGCCTAAAATGACTGAAGATGAAATAGATAATTTTATAGAAGATAAGTCTGAGGAATGGGAGCAATTTGTTACTGGAGCAGGACTTGAGGTTAGCATGTTTGTTAATAAAGATGGAGCTCTTGTTAGCGGAACCTCTGTTATGTCTGAGATTCAAGAGTATTATGATTTTCATCAATATGATACTCAAGAATATGAAGAAAGACTTGAAGAATTAAGTGAAGCTTTACGAGGCAAATTTGATGCGACTAATAAGGCTATTGATAAACATAAAGTTAGGTTGATTGAAGATGAGATTACTCAAAAAGAATATGATAATCTTGAAGAGGAACTTAAAGGGGAAGCTGCAGAACTTAGGGAAAGTATGGATGAGGTTATCCTATTATTGGAATCACTTGGGTTAGGGAAAGCTGACCCTGAAATACTATCAAAACAATTACAAGCTCATAAGGCTATTTTTGCTAAACATCGTACTCAATTAATGAATCCTTTAAAGCGTAAGCTTGGCAGTGATATTGTAGTTAATTATATCCAGACTGGGTTTGGCACACTACTTAAGAATGATATTAAAGGACAATTTTTAAATCTATATCCAACATTAGGTAATAAGAATGGGAATGATGTGGGGGCATGGTTGCTAAACCGGGTGAAATTAAGTCTTGGAGATGTAAGGTTTGAAGGAGCTCCTGTAAATTATGAAACTGTAGCTAATGCATGGAATAAAATTAAAACTATGGGAGGCAGGAACTCTGTCCCATTAGATGCAGAAGATATCCATAAGATGTCTGTTATGTTTAATATGTTTTCTAATGCTAATCTTCTAGGGATGAAATCAGCTATTACTAATTTATCTCAACAATTAAATCTTGCAATACAATATGATTTTAATATCATGATGGAAGCTAAAAATATTTTATCTGAAGAGGCAAGAAATGAAAATGGGGACAGGGTAAATGTTGCAGATGAAATTGCAAAAAGAGCAGGTGTAATTGATTTTCTTGATGCCTTTAATGAGTTTCTTGCTGGAGGGTTAGGGAATAACAATAAAGATGCATGGAATTTTTTATTAAACTATAAAGATTTATATAGATTGTTTAGGTTTGATAAAAAAGGACTCTTTCGTAAAAAAGAAACTTTAGTTAATTTAAAAAAGTCTGGCATGATTGATGATATGTTAAGAAGAATGTCTGGGATGGGGTCTAATGCTGATATAGACTATTTAAGGAAAATGTATGTTGACATCTTAGAAGAGCTTATGAAGCCAGTTCCTAAAGATAAGAAAGCTTTTGATTTAGATTTAATAAGACTTAAAAAGAAGGCTAGAAAGTTAAATTCAAGTTTAAAGATGGAATCTATTAATAGACTAGCTGCATGGAAATTAAAGTATCAAGACCCTGCAGGAGCTATGCCTACATTTACTCATGCTGAAACAGAAATGAGAAGACTTACTGCAGTCATTGGGGCTTTAATGGCTAGAAAATTAGGTCAAACTAAAGATGCTAAAAATGCTCCTTCTGCAACTTCAATGGAAGCTCTTTTTATGAGCGAGAATGCTTTAGTATTTGCAAGAAATGCAGTTAACAATACAATGTTTGGAATGAGCCCTAGTTATTTACCATTTATGTTTGCAGGATTAGGAAGAAATATATTTCAATATAAATCCTATTCTTATAATCAATTCCAATTTGAGAAAAGAATATGGCAAAATTATTGGAATTCTCTTGAGGATGATACAAGTGCTTTAAGAGGCTCTGGTCGGCTATTGAATCCTTTTTATTCAGAATCTATATTTAGAGGGATAAAGATTGTAGTTAAAAGTCTTAGTGGAAGAAAATTATCTGCTAAAGAGGAGCAAATGTTTATTGATAGCCCAGATACTATGTCTGTAATGACTTGGTTTGGAAGAGCTGCAGCATCAATCTCATTAGCAGCCATGGAAACAGGATTACCATTGTTTAATTATTTACGTCCAATATTAGCTAGGCAAGGAGGCGGAGTATATGGGTTTGAATCTCCAATGGTTACATGGGCACTTAGATTAATGTTAGCAGGATATTATACAAATGGAGACGAAGAGGATGATGATAAAAGAGCAAGAAACTATAGAGCCCTAGCTTTTTTAATATTCTCTCCAATGTTTACTCTTATTCCTGCGTTATGGAATACAATGACAAGACTTTTTGTTGATAATAGTGATGATGAAGAAGGTATATTTAATGAGTCTTTAGCCCCGATTGGACTAGAGTTTTTAAGAGAGGGAGTTGAAGAATTAGATAGCAATTAAGATTCCATCTGCCCTACCATACAAGGAATAGGACAGACGGTCTCTTCTTAACGGAATTATTTTAGGGCTTTAAGTATTCTCTTTAGCATTTCAATTACAATCTTTATATCTTCTTTTAACTTCTTGGTATCAGTTGACATTTACTCCTCCAAATCCAAAGGTTACACCAATACCAAATAGTGTAATTGTAAACCCTAAATAAGAATTGGACTTATAAATCTCCAAGTTCATTGGCTTTAAGTAGAAAACTATTGCTTTATTGCTTAACCCCATATCATGATTAAATGCATGTCTATATTCGATATTGCAATATTCAGTTCCATATGCGGTACTCTTTATTTTCATGTCCATTGCTCTAAATCCTCCACTTTATAAAATATTTGTAATTCAAACCCAACTTCCTTAAAATGCAGAAAGCTGCCATTAGTTATTAATTCATTAACAGGGACTTTATACTTTTTCTTCCCTATTACTACATATATATGTTTATATTTTGGATATTTATCTCTTAGGATTGTTAGTGCTTCATAGTTAAAGCCAATAGATTTATTGACTTGCATTATATTTTTCTTTAATACTCGCTTAACTATTGCTCCACCGCTGAAGCTAAATATTTTACGAGTAGTTCTTTCTGACTTGAGTTTTAACTCAATTCCTGATTCATGGAAATAAAGCTTATCTCCATGCCTACTTTTAACTACTGCCATTCTTACTCCTTACTATTAGGGGGCTTTTCATTCCCCATTAACCATGTATATACCCACCAACACTTTCCATTATTGGAAGCATCTAGGGCAACTTGTTTCTTTCTTTTTAAGGGATGTAAGTTTTTGTATTTGTCTCGTATAGTTGATACGCCTTTGTTTGCAGGGATATTTTTTTTAGTTCCCATTTTAGCGAATACACTTTTCTTATAAGGCATTATATTTCCTTTATCATGGACATAAATTTATCAAGCTCTACAACTATAAATGTATCGCCTCTATCTTCTTTAATCATTTGCACATCAACGTTTTCATTTGGCTTGATATAACTAGGCAATGCTTTTCTACATTTAGCTTGTACTTTGCAGTCTTCAATATCTCCATCAGCATTTAATACATTAAATATAATATCTACTTCAGGATGATGACCTAGGGCAGCACCATTGCTACCCCAAGCTCTTTTAGCATTTCTTTTAGGCGATTTGTTTATCTTTTTTACTCCGGCTACTTCGAACCGGTTTCCCTTTGCTTTCGATGGACACGGCATTTGATTCTTCCTTTAACTTTTTAACTACATTTGATATAATTTCATTTAAAGCATCCTTATCTGGTAAAATCCTTTTCATCTTTAACTTTTCCTTTTCTACCCTATATTGGATTAAACGAGCAGCTAAGTATACACAACTATCGAGTAATTCCTCAAGTGTTTCTTGTTCAAAATCTCTATTATCATTTAGTTGAAGTTCCTGATTGTATCTTTCTTGTCCTAACTCTAGTCTTTGCTCTATTTGCAGCTTTACTAAATTGTTTATGTTCACGTTCTACCTCCATATCATTTATATAGTTATCATAATCATTTTGACTACCAATGAAATGACTTTTTATATACATTTCATCTATCATTTTACTTTTAAAGTAACCCATTTTCAAAATCCCTTTTATATCTATTATTTGACTTACCTTTTGTACCATATTCCTCCCTGATAGCACACTTTTGACAAACTCTTAAGTCTTGAGCATGCTCAGGGAAGAAATTTTTAGCAGAATATATAAATACTTTTGTATTGCTATACTTATGACACATATCACAAGTTAAAAGTTGTTTTATATCGCTAACTTTAGTTATCCAGTTCATCGTTTTGAGCTTCAGGCATAGTATTGTAAAACTTACATCTATTCCCATTAAACCCTACATCATATGAACCTATAGAACCATATCTACTTTTAGCAAACATGATTTTACTTTCATACTTACTGTATTCTTCATGGTCAAAATTATAACCATAGAATACAAACATTGCATTTTCAGCTATTTGTTCTATAACACCTGATTCTGCGAAATCAGACATTCTTGGTTCAGGGTCAAATCGTTTCTCTATTTCTCTTGATAATTGGCTTAATATTAGTGCAGCGCAATTCACTTTTTTGCACATCCATTTATATTCAGTTAATATATTTTCAATCTCAAATCGTCTACCTTCGCGTTTCTCAGTTTTAATTAATTGTACATAATCATCTATAACTACATCAGGGTTATGTCTATATATTTCTCTCATTGTAGTATCTAAGTCTCTAATATCATCATACATTAGTAAGTTTTTATTAAAGTCTCCTGATTTTAATTTCTCAATAGTATCATTAAGGTCTTCATTTGCCTTATTATCCATATTTCCATGTCTTAAATTACTATAAGACAAGCTAGATTGATGGACAATAAGCTTTTCTATCATTGCATCATTAGACATTTCTCTGTTAAATACCATTATCTTTCTGCCTTGCTTAATTAAACCTGCAAGTATATTTAACATTAAAGTAGTCTTACCATGCCCCGGTCTCCCACCAAGAACAGTAATTTCCTTTCTAGTGAATCCACCAGAAGGAGAATCAACTGCTTTAATTCCAGTTGGGATAACAGCTCTAGACTCCTTAACTTGCTCAACAGCTCCATCTATCATATTGCCTAAATTTCGGCTTTTAGTTGGCTGTATACGTATCAAGTCGTCTAACATTTTTTGATGCTGTTTAAGGGCATCCTCTGCAGTTTCATTGCTCATATGTGAGGCATGTTCAATCTCCTTAGAGCTCTTACCTATTTCCCTCATCATATATTTTTCACAAATGATTCTTGCATAGTGATGAACATTTGAAGTTGCAGGAGCAGCTCCAGCAAGTCCAGTAAGTTCATATGCAGTAACAGTTTGTCTATCTTTTGCTACATCAGCTGCAGTTATAAGGTCTATTGGAATACGGTCTTTATTTAATTGCTTAAATATCTTCCATATTTCTCTATTCCCATCATCATAGAAAACATTGTCATCTGTGATGTAAGGAGCAACCTCATTAAAGCAATTTGCATCTAACAAGATAGCTCCTAGTACTGCCTTTTCAGCATCAATAGCTTTAGGCGGTTCTTTCATCATAACTATACTCCTAATTTAAAGAGATGTTGGCTAGATTAGTTATATAAGGAACTAATCGTTGTTCTACTTTTCTAGTAGCGTGAGTGTCTCTTCTCATTGAGTGTGAAGTCATATTAGTGCAAATGTTAAGTAAATCCCAATATGTTTCAGGCTTATTTAACATTACTTTTTGAGTATATGTCTCTATTGAGTTTTGATTGAATATATCATTAGCAAGTTTTACTATGTCATTTGGTCGAACTTTTATTTTACTTAACTCTTCAGCAACGTTTCCAAATTGAACAGCATCTTCTATTGCATTAGATATTAGAGTATCTAATATATCAAGATTATTGTTTCCATTCAAGTGTTTATTCTTTTGATTAGATACAACTGTTCCTATAGTCATTCCATTTGAGCATATTAATCTAAAAGTTCCAGACATTATTTTAATCTCAGTGCTTCCATCGTAACTATTCCATATCTCAACAGTAGGGTAGGATTCATTTTCATCATTCCAAGTAACTACAGGCGTATCAGCAAAGCCAAACTTCCAAAAAGTTTTAGCTCCTTTATCTCCTGAAACAACAGCTTCCTGCAGTACTCCACCATTTTTATTAATGATAGGCAAGGTTGTGTCCATTAAAGATTTATTAGTAATTAATTTATAATCATTAGTCATGCATGATATTACTTTGCCTTCATCAGTAACGATAAACTTATGTCCAGTCTCACTATCCATTAAGCCTTCATTATTATTGGGAAGCATTGCAGGTATTTCGTGTACAGGAAAACAAGACTCTTCCATTGTAACTAGTCTTCCGCCATTTTGCAATGCAACACTAGGTATATTATTATTCATCTTTATTTTAACTCCGATTTTGGAGGTGCAGAACCATATGCTTTCTTTTCGTTTTGCGCCAACCGTTTTTTGTTTTTATCTGAACCAACAATTATCGCTGCAAGATAATTAAATCCCTTTCCTTGCATATGATAATTCTTTTCTAAATACCCTTCGCAGGCTATTCTTACTGCTCTATTTTCTTTGCCTTTTATCTTTAACAAGAAATTAAACAACTTTTGTTTGCTTAATTCTGTTTGTATATTCGTCATTATTTCTCTATAAGTTTTTGCAATTATCTTTTGAGTTGATTTACTAAAGGTTTTCATTATATTCTTAATTTCAGCATTATAATTGTATTCAGTATTAGTATTATAACCACAAGCAGGACATTTCATTCGCTTACCTCACATCCTTTACAAGATTCTTTTTTTAATCCATAAGATGGAAGTCCCGGATAATACTCAAGGCTTGAATTATAACCCGGACGATATACATTTTCCCATACTTTTTCACATTTAGTGCAATACTTCATTGTCGGTTCTTTAATTGACTCAGGCATTTTAACATCTTTTAAGTAATTATATATCTCTTCTTTCATTTTTTTACCTCACAAAACATTTTGCATTTAGTGCACATTGGCCTATCATGATATATTTTTATTTCAGCATAATGACAATCACTAAGCGGCACTTTTTCATTTAATCTTTGTGTGTCCCAATATATGATTGATACTGCGAATATAGTCCAAAATATTGCTATGTAATGAAACTGCCAAATTTCTTTATAATCCATACTTCTCCTTAATTAATCCCATAGCCACAGACTGGTTTTCTGTTCGTGGTTAGCTAAACAAAACGCGTGATATTGTACCATCACTTGTGCCTGTGGCTCTTTTTGGGAATTTAAAGAGAGAGACTAGAAGTTCTATAGGGTATCGCGACATATTACTGTTATTAACCTTGAACATCTAGTTTTCCCAGCTTTATATGGGCTAAACTCTCTCTAATTTTTGGGCTATCTCTGTACGTTGCTTTAATTAACAGGTCTTTAATCTACTAAACTCTTTGGACAGGTGTGAGCCCCGTATTAGTCCTTAGTAGATGTCCGTTCTACAGCCCTTGGTACCAATTACTCTGGAATATCAAAGTCCAAATCATCATCAGATAATTCTTCAACAGATATAGCTTCTCCATCTGTCCAAGGCTTGATATCTTTAACTTTACAAGTTGAGCGTGTTTCACCTTCAGCAGTCTTCCAAGATTCTTCTACTAAATTAACTAAAACAGGCTTACCAGTTATAAAGTTCTCTTCCTCTTTAAGGCATGATAAAACTTGAACAGTCTTTTCTTTTCCTTCAGAGTCAGTTATCTTTTTGCTTTCAATTTCCATATCTAAAGTTTTTAAAGTTTCAAGATATCTTCTGTTTTTACCTGATTCACTTTTCTTGGTAAATAAGAAAATGCCTTTATCTCTAAACTCTTTACCTACAGCAAAAGTACATGCTTTCATTTCACCATCTACTTCTACTTTTAAAGCAGAGCATTCAGGTGCTAGCTTATAGTGCAATGTGTAGATGTTTGCAGTACCAACTTTAGTGCTTACATCGTTTCTTACTTCTACTTTTGTAATGTGGGCAGGATATGTTCCTTCTGGAACCTTAATAAAGCCTACATCTTCTGTTGCATCGTAATAGATTGCCATCTTATCTTACTCCTTCTTCTGTGTGAGGGAAACTAACTTCCATCACTTTTTTTGTTTCATCGTATTTTTCACATAGTTCATCAAACTCTTGTTTAAAAGCTTTCATGTTAGAAGATTGTTCACTCCCTCTACCTCCACGGAATACTAAAGACGGATATGTTTTCTTTCCATCTTCAGCATACATGATAGGCAGTGTAGATTTCCTTTTACCTTCTGCAACCAATCCCTCTTCTACCATTGTATCATAGGCATTTTGAGAAATCACTCCACTTTCAACAAGTTTTTTAGCTTGCATAATTGTCATTTTACTCATGCTTTAAGTTTCCTCTTAAGTTTGGCTATATAGCCTTTATAGTTTATACCATTTACTGTTCCAGCTTCCATCATTTCTATTGCTTGATTTTCAGCTGCCTTACTAACCTTTTTAGATAGATTTAATATTTCATCTACTTGCTCATCTGTTAATTCAGCATCTTCTATTTGAGCTTTATAGATGTCATCTGCAATATTCAGAAAAACATTAAAAGCTTTTTTCATGCAATCTGTATTTGCAGCTTTAATGTCATTACCAATATTAACATAATCATCTTTTTGGGTTAATTTTTGTATTCTATGAGCAGCTACCATATCTCCTTCTCTCCAGACACCTTTATCGCACCATTTCAATCTTCCGTGGACAACAAAGGCTTTATCCCCAAG
>Ga0163179_10001938_pt1 | contig 14560 bp, 13 predicted proteins | sample AtlANTMetagenome_FD_109643 | JGI IMG/M metagenome (GOLD analysis project Ga0163179, IMG submission 109643) | Marine eukaryotic phytoplankton communities from the Atlantic Ocean - Atlantic ANT 2 Metagenome | ecosystem: Environmental > Aquatic > Marine > Oceanic | place: North Atlantic Ocean...
ACCTCGCAACCTGCTACTACGAAGACGGCAACGAGAAGCAGGACGTAGCCGAGGAAACGCGGAAGGAATGTCATCACAACTCACCCCAAACATGGAAGGGTGATCGCCGTCATTCCGACTGGGACGGATCGACGGTTTCACCCACGCGAGGGCTATTTGCTGTTCCAACGAATAGCACACCCAACCTGTTTTGATTCAGCGACCTCAGGTGACTTTCCGTCCAGTACGGCAATGACAGCATCCTCAAGGTACTTCTTGGAAACGGCGGCAGCCTTTTGCCAATTGTCGTCGAAGGCACCCATATAAGCGATCGCTCTTGTGCCATCGAGCAGAAACACGTGAGGCGTGCAGACGGCACCGTAATTCTTTGCCGTTTCTTGACTCCCGTCGTACAGGTAGGGGAATTGAAAGTCTTCAGCCTTGGCTCGCAGCTTCATACCGAAGATGCTCTCGCCCTTATTCACATTGATGGCGACAACTTGCAAGCCTTGGTCGCCGTAATCCTTCGCCAGCTGTTTGATCCTATCCTGATAGGCGATCGCAACCGGACAGTCGTTACAGGTAAAAATGACCGCCACTGCTTTGGCGCCGGTCAAGTCCGCAAGTGCATGTTCCTTGCCATCGGTTCCTGGCAACTGTTCCCAACCCTGCGGCTTGTCGCCGATGTCGACGACTCGGTTGTATTTCCCTGCCTCGATTCCTTGGAAGACGGTGAGTGACAGGACAAAAGCCAGCAATAAGCGTCGCAACATCGACTGTTCCTCAACCTGTGAATCATTTGTGATTTGCCGGCGGGGCGGCCCCCCATCGGACACCCCGCCGGCGTTCCGATTGTAGACCTCACCCAAGAGCAGTCAAGCAACTGCCTGGCAACCGAAAAAAATCAGCGGCTGGAAAACTTGCCATGACCTTGGAAATCGCGGCCGGTCCAGGCAAACAAACCGAATCCGTTCGAGTGACTTCTGCGGAGCCTGTCCGCGACTACAATGACAGCAGTCACTTTTGTCGGAAGGAATAGGTCCATGCTGGCAGCTATCATCATGACGCTTGTGTATAGCGTCACCGGGGAACCGGCAGCGGCGGAGCAGTTTCGCGTTGCCAGTTACAACGTTTCGCTTTATCGGCAGCAATCCGGCCAACTCGTCGAGGATTTGCAGGCAGGTAGTTCTCAGGCCAGGGACGTAGCTCGAGTCATTCAGCGAGTTCGTCCGGACATTCTTTTGTTGAATGAGTTTGATTTTGACGAGCAGGGGGAGGCAGCTCGAATCTTCCGAGCGAGCTATCTCGCCATTTCCCAAGGCGCCAACCTGAAGCCACTCAAATATCCCCATCATTTCTTCGCAGCGGTGAACACCGGTCTCCCTTCGGGGATTGACCTGAATCAGAACGGTCAGCTCGACGAGCCTGCCGATGCTTTTGGCTTTGGTCGCCATCCGGGCCAGTACGGCATGCTTGTCCTCTCACGTTTCCCGATTGACCGGGATCAGGCTCGAACTTTTCAGAAGTTTCTTTGGCAGGAGATGCCGGGACATCAAATCCCACGTGACTACTATTCTCCAGCGACGAGTGCGAGGTTGCGACTTTCGTCGAAGAGCCACTGGGACCTTCCAATTCGAATCGGCAAACAGACGCTTCATCTGCTCGCAAGTCACCCAACTCCACCCGTCTTCGATGGTTCGGAAGACCGTAACGGTCGCCGGAATCACGATGAGATCCGCTTCTGGGCAGACTATGTTGCAGCTGACACAGGGCGGAGTGGCTATCAATACGACGACCGAGGCCAACGTGGCGGAATCGCGGCCCACTCACACTTTGTGATTGTCGGTGATTTAAACGCTGACCCCAACGACGGGGACAGCCGGTCGGGAGCCATCCAGCAATTGCTCACTCACCCCCGAATCAATTCAAGACTTGTTCCAGCAAGCCAAGGCGGCCTGGCTGCAGCCAAAAAGCAGGGCCAGGCGAACCAGACTCACCATGGCGCCGCGGAGTATGACACCGCTGATTTCTCGGATCAGGTCAGCGGAAATCTACGCGTCGATTACGTTCTCCCCTCAAACGAACTGGAGATCAAATCAGCGGGAGTCTATTGGCCTCGAGAGCAGCAAGAAGGAGCGGATGCCATCCAGGCCAGCGATCATCGACTGGTCTGGATCGATCTAAAAATGCCCGGCCAGAAAAAATAAGCCCACGAGAAATGGTCCCGGATGACCGGTAAGTTCATGCGGGGCTTGTGAGCCCCGCATGGCATTCTACTGGACCTCGTGCGCGTCTCGGTCCGCATGGAATTGCGGTACTCGAATCCGATATCGTGCAATTTTGGAGGCGAGTTCTGTGAGCGGGATCTGCAACATCCGAGCGGCAGCCTGTTGATTGTGTCGAGCCTCAATCAGAGTGACTCGTATGTGCTCGGCTTCCACCTGAGCCAGTGTGTGCCACTGGCCAGCCACAACTTCAACATGCGGAACCGTCTCATGATTATTCACGCGATCACCGCGGGAAGCCACATCTTCGGGCTCAACACACTCAAGCTCATCGAGAATCGGCGCAAAGGCGTCGGGGCCGAGGCAATCATAGTCGGAACGCAACACCGCCTGCTCAACTATGTCACACAATTGAGCAACGTTGCCAGGCCAACGATACACTTGCAACAAAGCCATTGCTGCAGGTGTCAATCGTTTCAGCGGCAAGCCATTCTCAAGAGTGAAGCGAGCGATGAAAAATCGGACTAACGGTTCAATGTCTTCGACGCGTTCTCGAAGCGGATCCACATCGACTGTCAGAATATTCAGTTGACGAAGAAGTTCAGGATTAAACCGGCCCGCTTGCACTTCGCGATCCAGATCACGCGCGGTCGAAGCCAGCAAACGAACGTTCGTTTGAGTTTCTATCTCGCTCCCAAAGGGAACAACTCTTTTCTCGAGCAAGGCTTGCAGGATTTGTGCTTGAGAATCAAAGTCGAGATCGCTCACCTCGTCCAAGAATAACGTTCCGCGTTCGGCTGCCCCAAAGCAACCCAACGTCGAAGTCTTGACCAATCCAGGTGCGCCCGCTGCTTGACCGAACAATTGCGATGCGCGCAATGATGCTGGCACAAAACTACATCGAAAAGGAACAAACGGATGGTCGGCTCGAGAACTATGAGCATGAACGGCACGAGCCACTAATTCGCGGCCAGAACCGGAGGGCCCCATGATGAGTACGGGGTACTGATAATTAGCAACCTGCATAACCCGTCGGCGTATGCGACGTGTCCACGCAGAATCGCCAATGATTTTTTCAAAAGCGAAGGAGTCGTACATGTCAGATCAAGGTCACTAGCGTTTTCCCAATTTGTATTTAAATAACCGCCATAGATTTGCTGACCAGTATTATCCAAACAAACGAAATTGCAAACGTTTTCCCAATCTTTTGACACTCTCGCTAAACTCAACCTAAACAACACCCCCCAAGTTGAGACAAGATCATCACCGAAGGGGCCAGCGATTCTTTGAACGAGCACGAACAGTTGAAGTTCAAGAAAGTGAACAAGAAGAGATCGAACGCCGCCACACTGCCAATGGCAATGCGGCGAAGAGCAGAAGTATTACACTGCTCGGTTCAGGAACAGCAGACGCAGCCGGCGTTCCAGAGACACCCGGTCCGGCCTCATAGCTGCCCGATTGCAAAGCAACAACAAAGTCGGTCGTGGTGAATTCAAGATCACCATTCCAGTCACCTGTTGCCCAAGTCGAGTTTGCTTCGAGATCATCCTCATACTCGGCAGCCTGGAACACATCAATGAGGTCAGATGAATTGAACTCACCATCGAAGTTTGCGTCGCCGAAAAATGTTCCTTTGACATCTTCGACCCAGATGACACGATCTACGGTGTCGAGTTCACCATTGCGGTCAAGGTCATAGGTCGGATCGTAATGATCACTTAACGTCGCGAGGGTCAACAAATCAATATCAGCGACGGTTAACTCACCATCGGAATCAAAGTCGCCGTACAAGACGCGACCTTGGATTTGATCGCGATAGGTCGCCAGATCGGCGAAGTAGGTCAGATTGCCAAAAATAGCCGTCGTGACGACATTCGGCTGATTTCGAAAGCCATCAACACCAACCGCCATCCCCGCCAACTGCCAGTTGTTGTCGTTCTTATAAAACAGTGGACCACCGGAGTCGTTCAAAACGGCTTGAGATTCGAATTCCGTAATAAAATCGCCGTTAACCTGGACCAGCTCGTTTGATTTTCCGTCGTCGTGATCAAATTCGGTGATCAACACAATGACATCGCCAGTCGTTTCGATGACTGTCGTGATATTGTCGTCGAATTCGTTTCGAAAATGCTCGTCATCTTCGATCAGATTGGTTCCCCAGCGGAGACTGTTATCGCTCACGGTTGAAAAACCGGAATAGTCACCGGGCGGGGTCGATTCACTCCAGCGCCAAGTGCGGGTGACATCCCAGTAGGTTGGCTCTTCATCACGATTTCGCCCGTGACCGACAAAAATCACCTCGGAACCAATAGGGGGGGATTCTCGAGAAATCTGCAGTCCTGGCAGCTCCGGATCTTCCACCAATTGAAAGAGAATAATGTCGGTTTCTTCCGACAATCTCCGGCCGGGCACGGTCGGATTCGCGAGCCGAATGATCGATTCAGGATCGTGGGCAAAGACGCGTTCATCGGGGAATTTCACCTCCCCAGCCCCTACATGGGCAGCCGTCATCATCCAGCGATCTCCCAAATAAATGCCGGTGGATCGTCGCACGATTCCAACGTTCGACCAGCCGGGATCATCGTCGGGCGGAACGAGGTTGGCGGTTGTGTCGCGGACTACAGCTCCATTCGAGACCGTAGCGAGCAGGCAGACCGCTCCCGCGAGCAACAGAGCCAAGGTTTTGGGGACGGAAAACTGCATCCGACAGGCAATCTAGGGAAAGAAGAGAACTAGAGTCATTCCGGCAGTGGGACAAGCTGACTAATCAATCCTATCCGGAGGGAGAAATCACGACAAGGATTTTCAGGTTTCGAGGCCACTTAACGGCAAAATCGGCGGAGTTGAGAAGAAAGTCAAACGGTACCGGAATGTTGACACCTAGGTTTGAGAAACTAAGCACGATGGAGTGTTTGTAGTTGCAAACACGACTGGAGCGGCAAGTCCTGAAAACGTCGCGATTTAGGCGTTTCAACCGATTGACCGCATTTCCTCGAAGTGTTACTATCGGCGGTTTCCATCGTATGGAAGCACGTTCACGGGGCCTCTAGTCGAACGGTTGTAGACTTCTTACTACGCCGGTGTGACTTTCCGTGAGAGTGAAAAACAACCTCAAATGCCTTGATCGGTGAGGTTGTAAATCGAATGTTGAGCACGTGATGGCGTAAACGAGGAGATCGTTTGTGGCGGAATCGTTGGCGAAGCGGTTAATTGAAGCGGGAGTTCACTTCGGACATCGAGCTAGTCGTTGGAATCCGAAGATGTCTCCGTACATCTACGCCCGCAAGAATCTGATTCACATTATCGACATTCGCGAGACCATTCGAGGCTTGCTGCGAGCGGAAAAATTCGTGCAGCAGATCGCGGCCCATGGTGGACAGATTTTGTTCACGGGAACCAAGCGTCAAGCGAGTGACACGATCGAGCGTGAAGCGTTACGTTGCCAGATGCCGTTCATCAGCGAACGTTGGCTCGGTGGAACCCTCACCAATTTCCGCACGATTCGAAGCCGACTTGGTCGCCTGGAAGAACTCGAAGCGATCCGCGGCGGTGACGAACTTGCAACCTACTCGAAGAAGATGCAGTCTTCGCTGAACCGCGAATACCGCAAGATGTACCGCAACCTCAACGGCATGCGAACGATGTCGCGTCTGCCGGAGTGCGTGTTTGTGGTCGACCCCCGAAAAGAAAAGAACGCGATTCGTGAGGCTCAGAAGCTTGGCATCACGACGGTTGCGTTGATTGATACTGACTGTGATCCTGACTCGGTTGACCTGCCGATTCCCGGTAATGACGACGGTATTCGTTCGGTCGAATTAATCGTTTCGTTGTTGGCGGACGCTATAAATCGAGGTCGAGCGGAAGCTCCCACGGCAAAAGGCGAAAAGGTAGGCAAATCGAAGGCGTCGGAGTCTGCTGGCGAAAAGGATCCGGCTGGCGCAGGTGTCGAAGCCGCTGCTGAGTAACTGGCACTTGCTCTGAACTTGGACTGGCCCACTTCCCACGAATTGAAGATGATCGTATTGGAAGTTGACTGGCCCGCCGCTACGCTTACTCAGGCAACCTCCGGTTCGCCAAACGAGCCGGGACGGTTTGCCCCGACTGGTCTACTCTGGGGCCAGAATAATTTCCGTAATTGTGTCGTCCCTGAAGACGACACCTATGAATTTTGCAACTGAACGACTGATTAATTTGGGGAGAAACAAGCCATGCCCGGAATCACTGCGGCCGCAGTCAAGGCGCTTCGCGAGCGAACAGGGCTGCCAATGATGGACTGCAAAAAGGCCTTGGCCGAATGCGACGGCAACGAAGAAAACGCCGTTGATTGGCTGCGTAAACAAGGCCTGAAGACGATGGAAAAACGAAGCGGTCGAGACACATCATTCGGTCGTATGGGCCTCTATAGGGGTCTCGACAAGAATGTTGGAGCGATGGTCGAGTTGAAGTGCGAAAGCGCTCCGGTCACCCAGAACGACGAGTTCATCCAATTGGCCGACGATCTGGCCCAACAACTCGCCGAAGGCCCCGGTGCCGAAACCGCTGAGGAATTGCTGGACCAACCGTCGCCGAGCAAAGATGGCACGACGTTGCGAGAACAGAAAGACGATCTCTTCAATCGGATCCGAGAAGTCTTTAACGTTGGACGCCTGGTCAAATTCGACGGTTCCTGTGGTGGCTACTGCCACAATGCGGGAACCGTTTCCGGAGTTCTCCTCGAGGTCGACGGTGGCAGTGACGATATTGCCAAAGACGTTTGCATGCACATCGCCGCCATGCGACCGCAAGCCTTGAACGTCGAAGAACTCGATCCGGCAGTCGTTGCTCGTGAACGCGACGTCTTAACCGAGGCTGCTCGCCAAGAAGGCAAACCGGAAAACATTATCGACAAGATGGTCGAAGGACGAATGCGGAACTTCTATGCCGAGTCGGTATTGGCAGAACAACCGTTCGTCAAAGACGACAAGCAAACCGTCGGCAAGTTTGCTGAATCCAATGGCATGAAACTTATTCGTTTCACTCATTGGGAATTAGGCAAAGAATAGTTGAAATTGACAGTCGTTGATTCGGCTCATACGTCGAACCAACGCGCTGGCTGGAATCTGCACTAGCTCAAGAGGAACTACGCGATGAACTCGCCAGATTCGACTGGACCGCGTTTTCGTCGCGTTGTCCTCAAACTCTCCGGCGAAAGCTTCTCACCTGCAGGAGAGCGTGGTATCACGATGGAAGAAGTCATCGAGATATCCAAACAAATTGTCAAGGCGCAGGAACTCGGATGTGAAGTTGCCGTCGTTATCGGTGGTGGCAATATCCTGCGAGGAGCTCAATTCAAGAGTTCATCAGCGAACATCCAGGAAGCCACGGCCCACTACATGGGGATGCTGGCAACTGTCATCAATGGATTAGCATTGCAAGATGCTCTTGAATCCCTTGGCTGTGACACCCGGCTGATGACCGCCATCAAAATGGATGGAGTGGCTGAGGCTTACATTCGACGACGGGCTCATCGACATCTGGAAAAGGGCCGAGTTGTGATCTTGGCTTCCGGTACCGGAAGCCCCTTCGTCACCACGGATACCGCCGCCGCCCAACGGGCGTTGGAATTGGAAGCCGACGTCGTCCTCAAGGCAACTCGAGTCGATGGGGTCTACAGCGATGACCCCGAACGAAATCCACATGCCGTCCTCTACCGGGAACTCAACTACTCGCAAGTTCTCGAACAGAACCTGAGAGTGATGGATCACACGGCCATCACGCAATGCATGGAACACGGAATGCCACTGCTTGTATTTAACTTCAAGCGAAACGGCAATATCGAGCGAGCTGTGAACGGAGAAGCGGTTGGCACGTACATCTCGAGTGAGGTGAAGGCCGAAACCTGATCATTCGGGTTTCGCCCAACCCCGGTTTGCCTCCTCCTGCCACGAGTCGTACAATCTTCGCTATTCAAATTTCTTGTAACTCTTTGCGAAGTGGATCGAAGCCATGAGCGCGGAAGAAATTCTATTGGATACCGAAGATCGCATGGAAAAGGCGGTCGACGTTCTCAAGAAGACCCTCGCTGGTATTCGTACTGGTCGAGCGAACCCGGGGCTCGTCGATTCGCTCCGCGTCGAAGTCTACGGCTCCCCCACGCCGATCAAACAGATCGCTTCGGTGAGTGCTCCCGAACCCACGCAAATCGTGATTCGGCCTTATGATCCCTCAACGATCAAGGATATTGAAAAGGCGATCATCGCAGGCGACCTGGGCTTAAACCCCTCCAATGACGGTCGCGTGGTCCGCATCAACGTTCCTCAACTATCTGGGGAAGTGCGTAAGAAGATGGTGTCGCGCATCAAGGAACTTGGTGAGGAAGCGAAAGTTTCAATTCGCAACATTCGGCGAGACGCCAACAAAGCAGCTGAAACTGCCGCGAAAGACAAGACGATTGGCGAAGATACCCGAGACGACATTAAGGACGAGGTTCAAGAGCTGACGAAAAAGTTCGAAACCAAAGTCAACAACATGTCGAAGCAACGCGAATCCGAAGTCCTGGAAGATTAAAAGGACTGCTAGCTTCACCGGATCTTGGTGAGTGCCGCAATCGTTACTGCCATAGCAGGGCAACACGTTTTGTGAAACGTGCGTGCATGCATTCTCGATCCATCTTGACCGACAAGCGGCCAGCTCCTAAACTCCCGAGCCCGTGAACTGAGATCCAGACAGTTCTACGCTAGCTTGTCATCACGTTCGGTTTAAGGAGGAACCGCATGTTTCGCAGGCGTTTGAAAAACCGCTCGATTCGTATCTTTGTTGCAACGCTCGCTGTGACGTTGGCTTGGCCAGGTCTTTGCACGACGTCGAGTTGGGCACAAACCGAAAAAGCTTCTTCACCCCCTCAACTCAACAAGGGCGCTGAAGACGCGACCACGAACGTTGTGGCTGTCGTCAACGGGCAATCCATAACGCGACAAGAACTAGCTCAACAATGCATGGAGCGTTATGGCGAGCAGGTCGTTGAGAGCCTCGTCAACAAGCACTTGATTTTGCAAGCCTGTAAGCAGCAGGGCATTCGCATCACCAATCAAGACATCGAAAACGAGATCGAGGCGATTGCAACTCGATTTAGCCTGCCCAAGGATCGCTGGCTGGAGATGCTTCAACAAGAACGCAACATCAATCCTGAGCAATATCGTCGAGACATTATCTGGCCAACCATCGCCTTAAAGCAGCTGGCAACTGATGAATTGATCGTCAGCGACCAGGAGCTGAAGGATGGCTTCGAATCGGAATACGGTCCGAAGATCCAAGCTCGTATGATCGCGACCAGTGACCGCGCCAAGGCCGAAAAATTACTGGCTGCCGTCAAGGCAGACCCTGCGGAGTTTGGCAATCTTGCGAAGAAGCATTCGGAAGATCCCAATAGTGCCGCGGCACGTGGCCTGATCCCACACATTCGACGACATGTTGGCGAACCGAATGTGGAGGCAGCTGCCTTCGCCCTGCAACCCGGGGAAATCTCCGAGATCGTCTCGGTCGCCAATCAGTTCCTGATCTTTAAATGCGAAAAACGATTACCGGCAACTCCTATCTCTCCGGCATATCGAAAGATCGCAAATGAACAGCTGAAAGAACGGATCATTGATCGGAATCTGCGTGACGCATCAACCACGATCTTCCAAAAGCTGCAACAGGGTGCAGAAGTTGTCAACGTCTACAACGATCCCTCCACTCGTCAGAAATATCCTGGCGTCGCAGCGATGATCAACGGCCAACAAATCACGATCCGGCAACTTGCCGAAGAATGCATTGCCCGTCACGGTCACGCCGTGCTCGATGATGAAATCAATCATAAATTGCTCCGCCAGTCCTTGGACAAAGCGGGCAAAAAGGTGATTGAAAAAGATATCGATGTGGAAATTGCCCGTGCCGCCGAAGCCTATGGTTTCGTCACTCGCGATAACAAACCGGACATCGAAAGATGGCTCGAAGAGGTCACAGGGCAAGAAGGGATCGATGTCAAAACCTATATTCGTGACGCTGTATGGCCCTCCGTCGCCTTAAAAAAACTCGTTGTCGACGATGTCAAAGTGACCTCAGAGGATTTGAATCGGGGCTTCGAAGCAAATTACGGAGAACGCGTGGATGTCCTCGCGATTGTGCTGAGCAACCAACGCGTCGCACAAGAAGTGTGGGATATGGCCCGCGGCAACAAGAATATGAGATTCTTTGGCGAGCTTGCTTCGCAATACTCGATCGAACCCGTTTCGCGAGCGAACCTCGGTGAAGTTCCTCCGGTGCGTCGCTTCAGCGGTCAACCCGCGATCGAGCAAGAGGCTTTCTCACTTTCCAGCGATGATCCGCTCTCCGCCATCGTCGCCGTCGCCGACAAGTACATCATTATGTTTTACAAGGGACGTACTGACCCGGTCGTGGAAGAGCTGAGCGTCGTCCAAGACGAACTCGCGAAGGACCTCAAGGAAAAAAAGATGCGGGTCGCTATGGCTCAGCGTTTCGATGACATTCGCGACGGAGCTCAAATCGACAACTTCCTCTCAGGTGCCTCACAATCAGGACGGACTGGTCGTCCGCAAGCCAGCACGCGAACCAAAGCCAGCCCGGCTTCGGTGAAGACTTCACGTCCAGCAAGCCAAAGCCCCAAGCTCATCCGGCCTGCCTCGCGTAAAACGGCAACGCAACCGGAATGAACCGAATGACAGTTCCAGATCACCCCGCCCAACCGGCGGGGTTTTTGGTGCGCTGTTGTCGGCAAAGTTAACAAAACCTGCCTGGACCTGCCGAAGTCCGGCAGAAATCTCACCGTTTCGAGCGGAATTCAGCAACGAAGTTGCTCCTTAGCCGTTTGCTCGACGACGAGTACCGTCTATCCTTAAATACTGGCCTTTCATACTGGCCCGCGTCCTCCCAGTTTCACTCAAGACCTCCCGCTCATGTCGGAATACGAAATCGATCAAGTCGAACAACCCACTCCCTCTGACCCCAAATTTCAAGTTCAGCTGGCGTCGCGGGTAAACCGTCTGCCACCGTACATGTTTGGGCGGATTAACTCGCTGCTATACCAAAAGCGGCGTGACGGCAGTGATGTCATCGATCTGGGCATGGGAAATCCATCGGACGCCCCAGAAGAGCTCGTCATCGACAAGCTGGCCGAAGCAGCACGAGACTCGGGGAACCACGGATACAGCCAATCCAACGGAATCCTGAATCTTCGCCGAGAGGTTGCCAGCAAATACTTCAAACGGTTCGGGGTACGACTTGATCCTGATTCGGAAATCATGACCTGCCTGGGGTCCAAAGAAGGCTTCTCGCACATGTGCTTGGCTGTGATGGGGCCCGGTGACACTGCTATCGTGCCGGCTCCCTACTTCCCCGTGCACACTTATGCGATCGCATTGGCATCGGGAAATGTGATCGCCTTGGATGTCAGCGACCACGAAAAATTCCTGTCCAACATCGCCTACACCTGCCAGCAGCTCTACCCAAAACCCAAGCTGCTGATCATCTGTTATCCCCATAATCCCTCGACAGCCACGGTGGAACCTGAGTTTTTCGTGGAAGTGGTGAAGCTGGCAAAGAAGTACGGCTTCATGGTGATCAGTGATTTCGCTTACGCGGATGTCGCCTTCGATGGATATCGTCCACCGAGCTTTCTCGCAGCGCCTGGGGCGATTGATGTGGGCGTCGAATTCACCACGATGAGCAAGGGCTACAACATGGCAGGCTGGCGTGTGGGCTTTTGCTGTGGCAACTCCGAGATGATTCGCGGACTTGGCGTCATCAAGGGTTATTACGACTATGGTTTGTTCCAGGCGATTCAAATCGCCGCCATCATGGCACTCCGCCATACTGACGCCGCAGTTGAAAGGCAATCTGAGACCTATAGCAAACGTCGCGATGTACTCGTTCAGGGGCTGCGTCGACTAGGCTGGGCAGTGGAACCACCCAAGGCTGGGATGTTCGTCTGGGCTCCGATCCCTGAACCTTGGAGATCTCGCATGAGCACGATGGACTTTGCCATGATGTTGCTCGAAAAGGCGGATGTGGCGGTTAGCCCAGGCAGTGGCTTTGGTGATGCTGGAGAAGGTTTTCTGAGGCTTGCTCTTGTTGAAAACGAGAACCGATTGCGTCAGGCGGTTCGTCAGATCGGTCGGTGTTTAGACAATGAGGAAAAAAACCTCAAAAAAAACTCGCCGGATGGATTGATTCCGCAAGCTTGAGCTGCTGCGAAGCCAACTGCCCCCGCTTTGAAAACCGGGTAAAGCACCTATAATGGTCGCGTTTGCGCGACATCTCGCTTTCAATTCCTGATATCAGGAATAATTTGTTGTCGCGAAAGCACGAAAAAAGGGCCCTTGCTCGCCGCAACAAGGACCCAGGAATTTGGCTGTCCAAGTTCCACCAATGGTTTCACTCGGAGACCCACAGCCGTACAACCCTTATCGGGGAGATAACGGCTTTGACTTTAGGTGTGAAACAGAAGTGACAAGAGTGTGGCGGTCAAACGGAACTCGCGATCGTTGTAATCGTCGTGTTACAAACCCAAAAATCAGGTCAATCAACCGACAAGTTTGAAATCCATGAAACAAACAGCAAAGTTGGCGCTTGAGGATGGAACGGTCTACACCGGCACAGGTTTTGGGGCTGCGGGTGAAGTCGAAGGCGAAGTTTGCTTCAACACTTCGATGACCGGTTATCAAGAAATCCTCACCGACCCAAGTTATCGAGGGCAAATTGTCACGATGACTTATCCGCAGATTGGCAACTACGGCATCAACGAAGAGGATGTTGAGAGCAGCCGGCCACATTTGTCCGGTTTTGTGATTCGCGAACTGAGTCGCATTGACAGCAACTTTCGATCTGAAGGGGGTCTCGACGAATATTTGGAGAAGCACGGAATCGTTGGCATTGCTGGCATCGACACACGAGCACTTGTCCGACGCATTCGTACTCAGGGAGCCATGAAGGGAATTCTCTCGACGGCGGATCTAGACAATGAGAGCCTGGTCGCGAAAGCAAAAGCCAGTGCTGGCCTGGTTGGACGTGATCTCGTTCGAGAGGTCGTGGCGGATCAGCCGCAGGAATGGAGCGAATCGCTGAGTCGCTGGGCAAACATTTCCGACCAGGATTCCAACTCCGATTCCGAATCGAATCTGCATGTTGTCGCTCTCGATTTTGGAATGAAGTGGAACATTGCCCGCCATCTGCGCGATCTGGGCTGCCGAGTGACGATTTTACCCGGAACCACCGCAACTGCTGATCGAGTCCGTGAACTGCACCCGGATGGTGTGTTTCTGTCGAACGGTCCGGGAGACCCAGAGCCACTCACCTATGCGATTGAGACGATCAAGTCGCTGATGGGAGAGAAGCCGATCTTTGGGATCTGCCTTGGTCACCAGCTGCTGGCACTTGCAAGCGGAGCTAAAACCTTCAAGCTCAAATTTGGCCATCGCGGGGCGAATCAACCGGTCATCGACTTCGATACTGGCAAAGTCGAAATTACCGCACAGAATCACGGATTCGCGGTCGACGAGGAATCGCTTCCAGATCATCTGGAAATCACCCATCGCAACTTGAATGATCAGACGATTGCAGGATTGCGTCACCGAGAGGCGCCGGCTTTCGGCGTGCAATATCACCCTGAGTCATCCTCAGGCCCGCATGACAGTCGCTATCTCTTCAAACGCTTTCGAGATTTGATGGAATCGGGCGCACAGGTGACGAGCTAATCTCAAGCTCTCGACGTCAGATATGACGTCACGTTTTGGGAAGCTTTCGTCGTCCTTGTCACGGCCAGCAGCTCAGGATCGACGATCATTCATCGGCCGAAACACGGGTGACCAACTGTCCCATGTGTATCCCGTGCGGAATAACTTCAGTAATTTCTGAGTCGATACTGGGTGTCGTGTTGGTGATCTTCGTCCTACGATGTTCTCAGCAGTATTTTTGTTTCGAAAATCGCGTGTGTCGATTGCCATGACCAAAAAGCGAAAGCAAAAGGTGGCTCCTAAGCAACCCGCTATCGAGGAGTCAAGAACGGCCGAAGCCGCTACGGTCGCATGGATGCTTTCCCTAATGTCAACCGTAGCAGCGGAGTGCGGCGGTATCCTTGTCCGACTCCTGATTATGGCAAACGACGCCTCGGAAAGACTCCAAGTTCTTTCAACCACGCTGCTGCTTGTCGCGTTCATCGCCGGAGGCATCACGGTGATTCTAACCCCCGTCGTATCGCGTGTGCGGCGCGTCGCACCACCCAAGGCGATCGTGATCATGGCCTACACAATGGGTGTTGTACCTCTCGCAACGCTTGTGCTGATTAGCATGATGACAGATTAACGACGCCCGTAACTCGCTCG
>Ga0163179_10001939_pt1 | contig 14555 bp, 8 predicted proteins | sample AtlANTMetagenome_FD_109643 | JGI IMG/M metagenome (GOLD analysis project Ga0163179, IMG submission 109643) | Marine eukaryotic phytoplankton communities from the Atlantic Ocean - Atlantic ANT 2 Metagenome | ecosystem: Environmental > Aquatic > Marine > Oceanic | place: North Atlantic Ocean...
ACTCCTACAAGCAGCTCTGAACGAACTCCTCAGCGAGACGCTAGCGAAGGTGGGATCGAGCGGTCAAGGAATGCGACGGGTCTGACGCTTGTTACCATAGTAGGCGTGGCTGGCCATATCGGTCACCAGCGCTTCTACGAACACGTGCTCGCCACCGGGAGTCTGCCTTGCTTCGCCTACTTGCTGTCACTCTCACTAGCGCGGTCGTGATTATCCTCGTTAGCCCCTTCCAGGGGCCGCGGGCCGAAGTGCTCAAGAGCATCGACAGCAACGCCCAGACAGTCGAGACGATTCGCGTCACCGATGCAGCAGGACCAGCTTCGTTGAGCATTCGCTGCGCTGACTATCTCGACAAGGCTGCCGATCCCAAACCACCTCAGCCGGCTCCAGCGAAAAAGCACACTCCCCCCGACCCCACGGGAATGCCTGTACTCCTTGTTGGCAACAGCGCGACAGCTGTCTCTGACCTGCCGGGAAGTTCTCCTGAACGCTTGCCTTTACAGCAACTCGAAGGAAGTACCGAAGTTCTGCAGCGAATTCGCAATGTCATGCGGAGCGCAAAGAGTGGCAAAAGAACACGGCTCAGCTTCTTTGGAGCTTCCCATACCGGTGCCGACATGTGGACCGGCAGGATCCGCCGGCTACTGCAAGACCGCTTCGGGGACCTCGGACACGGCTACATTCTTCCCGCCGCCCTCTACAAGGGATACCGGGGCTCGGACGTCAACCTCTGCAGGACCGACGGCTGGCTTTCGGACTGGGTCGGCAAAGGGAACGGCCACAAGGATGGCCTGCTGGGCCCTGCCGGAATGAGTGTCAGCAGCTCCAACCCACGCGATTTTGGTTGGATAGAGACTACTCGCAGCAACAAGCACGGACGCAAGGTCTCTTCATTTGAAGTGCTGGCTCTTACACAGCCCAACGGGGGCGGCCTCCTGCTACAGGTGGATGAAGGGCAGGTTCATCGCATCGAGACCGCCGGCAAGAACACCGCACTAAAAAGAGTTCGCCTGGAAGTTCCCGACGGAGCCCACCGATTGCACCTGCGGCCGGCCGGCGACGGCGAGGTTCGCATCTTTGGTGTGTCGCTTGAACGCAAAGGAGGCGGCATTCTGGTAGATGCAATGGGGATCCGCGGGCGGCAAATGAAGACTTGGCTGAAGTGGGACCAAGACCTGGCGAGAGATGGCTTAGCTGCTCTTGCTCCCGACCTCGTAGTACTCGCTTACGGCACCAACGAGGCGAGTCACCAGAACTACACCATGGATGAGTACCGAGCAGATCTTAGCCTTGCCCTCTCGCAGCTGCGCTCACGACTACCGGCCGAGGTGCCCTGTATTCTCGCGGGCCCCTCGGATCGAGGAATGCGCATCGGCGACAACCGCTTCGCCATCTGGGATCGCACGGCGCCCGTCTCCCAGGTTCAACGAGAGCTATCTGACGCCTATGGCTGCGCCTTCTGGGACTGGCAGGAAGCAACGGGGGGCCCCGGTTCGATGGTCGCCTGGTACTTCACAAAGCCGCGCATGGCAGCCGCTGATCTGATCCACTTCAATCGACGCGGATATCAATGGCTGGGGGATCGCTTTGTGGCGGCATTGGACGCTCTTGAGTCGAATCCACAGCTGGACTGAGCTCCGCCGAGTCATCATCGTCGCCAGCTTCTTCTTCGGGGCGCGGCGAGGGCCCCAGGCCCTGCTCGACTCGCCATTGCTCATAAGCATGCAGCAACGCATCGGCGAGGGTGTCTCCGATAAGATCCAACCCGGGCATGCTCAGGTGCATTAAGTCGGTCCATGCATACGGCGGGGTGTGCTCTAACCAGCGGGCAAAGCCACCCTCGCCTCCCATGGCGGCACGAGAGTCCCAGAAGGCACAACCCTCTTCGCTAGCAGCGCGACGCTGTACGGCGATCATGCGATCCAGGGGGGGCTTACTGATGATTTTGCCGCGCTCGCGCATGGCCTGATCCAGGGGGCCGATGACCAGACACGACGCCTCTGGTGCTCCCGCGCGCAACATGCGCAAGACGCGCTGATACGCCTGCTGATATCCCTCACCCTGACCTTTAAGTAAGAGTGGATAAGTAAGCTCGTTTCCACCGGTTTGATAAACAAGCAACTCTGGACTTCGGCGGCGGATCTGGCCGGCTAGGTGTTTGCGGCCCTGCCGCTTGAGCATCGACGCGATCGACGAGCCAGCCACCCCAAGACACTCCCAGGTGATGCCCGGACCTTTGGTCTCAAGGCTGACACCGTACATGGTCACTGGACCGTCCCCTAAGGTGCTGATTCGCGCGGTACGGGAGCCGGCTCCCCCAGAGACACTCAAGAAGCGGTCTTGCACTGTCTCAGAAGATGCCGAAACCTCTTTACGTTGCCCCGCTGACGGTAGGACCTCAAAGGTTCCCGCCTCGGGCCTTGCCTGATAGTGCAGATCAAAGCGGTCCAGCGGCTGCCTGACGCCGTCAATTCGCAGCCCCCCGATAAGCACAGATGCCGCATCAGCAGCGGTAGAGACAGTACCAGCAAGCCCGTAGCGATCTTCTTCTGCCCCGGCAAAGGTGATCGTCTGTGTCGACCACTCCCCCTTGTGGCTGCGTACAATCCCCGGCCGCAAACCCCAGCGAGGATCAACCTCTATGGAGAGAAAACCCGGTCCCCCATCACCAAAGCGCTCTTGCAGCCTGCGACGTACCTGACCGGTGATACCGTCGGCAGCGATGGTCGAATCTCCCCAATGCATGACGCGAACGATGCCCCTCTCATCCTCAGCGTCGAGGGCTGCAAGCGCAGCAAAAAAGTGCCCTAGCGCCTTGTGCTCGTCGTCTCCATCAATTGCAGTGGCAGTAGCCGGAGGTCGGTCCTCAGGAGCAGGTAGCCCCGGATCCGGAGGCGCTTCAGCAAAGCCAGGCTGTTGACCGCCACTTTGGAAGTCGTCGTTGGGAGACTCTGGTTCTGCAGCCTGCTCCTCATCAACCACCTCTCTGGTCGAGAGTTCCCCATAGTCATCAACACGTACCAGACGATTTGTATCGAGCAAATGGACCAGGGGGATGGGCTCGCCTTGCCGCCAAGGTTGCAGGTCCTCCAAGCCCGGAATGACCCAGGTCAGCCCGCCAGATCCCAGCGCGAGCACTAAGAACAGCAACAGCGCACGGATCTCGTGACGATGAGGGTCTGTAGGAGGGGTGCTCAACGTAGGCTTTCCGTAAAGTTCACTAGAACTGATAGTAGATAAACGCTAGCTGTTCGCCCGTGCCCAGCAGCATACAAAGGGCTGTGACTGCAGCCAGACCCAGGACCCACAAGAACGGACCCGCCCCAGCGAAGCGCTTCTCAAGGCTCGTTTGCCAGGATTCAGGCGAGAAGTGGATAAGGTAGCCGAGGGCCAACATGGCCCATGCCAACATCGAGAACCGAGGCATCACGAAGGTGCCCTCGAGTAGGCCAAGCAAGTAGGACCAGGAGGTCGAAAAGTCAGGCGAGCGGAACAGGATCCGCGCCAGAACCACAAAGTGGAAGGTCAAGAAGAAGCGCCACAGCCAAGCCCACCATCCTGGTAGCGGATCGTCGGGCCGACGACCTGTGCGGGCGCGGACGACGCGATTGATCGCTACGGCTGCGCCATGCAGCAAGCCATAGACAACAAAGTTCCAGGAAGCTCCATGCCAGATGCCTATGATCAGTAAGGTCGCCATAATGTTGAAGTAGATGCGCGCCTGCGGGACAACCCTGGCGCCTCCAAGTGGGTAGTAGATGTAGTCACGCACCCAGTTACTCAAGGTGATGTGCCAACGACGCCAGAAACCGGCTACCGAAGTCGCCTTGTAGGGTCTTCGGAAGTTCTCTGGAAGCTCTATGCCAAAAAGCTTTGCCGAGCCAAGCGCAATGTCTGTGTAGCCTGAGAAGTCGTAATAGATCTGCAGCGTATAGGCGTACAACCCCACGAGCAGTTCCAGGCTGGTGAAGCGGCTGGGCTCAGCAAAAATGGGGTCGACGACCCCGACCCTGAGAATGTCAGCGACCAGCACTTTCTTGAGCATGCCGCGGCCGATTCGATACAGACCACTACCCACCTGTCCACGCGCCAAAGAAGGCAGAGACAGCAACTGGGGCAGCAACTCAGCGCGGCGAACGATGGGGCCGGCTACAAGCTGAGGGAAGAAGGTCAAGAAGGTGACGAAACGCAACAAGCTGCGCTCAGGCCCCTTATCTCGTGAGACATCCACCACATAGGCCAAAGCCTGGAAGGTAAAGAAGGATATCCCCACAGGAAGAGCCAGCTGCACCCTGGGTAGCTCGACCGCCCAACCGAGCCAGGCAGCAGCCTGGGTAAAATCACTGCTCAACCAGTTCCAATACTTAAACAGCACCAGCGGAGCGAGCAGAACGAGCAGCACGAGGAGCAACGGCCAGCGAACGCTGCGCCCTGCGCTGCTCCTTGCGGCGAGCCAATTACCGCCGAGCCAAGCGACGGCGGTGACCCCCAGAAGCACCGGAACGTAATCCAACTTCCAAGAGGCGTAGAAGGCCAGGGACACCAGCGACAGCACTGCCAGCCGCATCGAGCGTGGCGAGAACCAATACAAGAGCGCCGACAACGGCAAGAACAACAGGTAATCGAGGGTAGGAAAGAGCACGCGTCAGTTGCCCCCTTTCCTCAAAGCCACAACAAAAAAGTGCCGCAACCCACAGGGAGTTGCGGCACTTTGGATCTGGTGGAGCCAAGGGGGATCGAACCCCTGACCTCGTGACTGCCAGTCACGCGCTCTCCCATCTGAGCTATGGCCCCAAATCCTGGTATTTCGATGTTAGCGGAGAGGAGACTCATGGCCCTCTCACCGGCGGCCGGGACAGTAGTGAACGCCTCTGGACTTGTCAAGGTCAGCAAGGACGCACTGACTGCCAGATCGCAACCCAAGAAATCAAGCGTCTTCGACTGCCTCGCCGCTGTCTGTGCCGCCGCCCTCAGCCTCTGCATCGCCCTCGTTCGCCGCCTCGCTGGCTGCTTGCTGCTCCTCGACAAGAGCCTCGATCTCTGCCTCCACAGCAACAATGCGTTCATCGAGTTCCAGAACCTTCGCATAGGGCTTCTCGAGATCTGCATGGGCAAGCTCTTCTCGTTGCAGAAGTTCATAGGTCTCTTCACCCAAGCGCTGCATGAAGTGCTCCCGGTCCTTTCGAAGCTGGAACACGTCGATTCGGACCTTGCCAAGTTGCGCGCCGCGAGCGACCTCGTCCTTACTCTTGAGAAAGATCTCTTTGAGATTGCCAAAGAGCCCTGCTGCGCCCTCGATGAACGCATCCATCTCGGCCTGCAGATCCGGCGTCTCATTAGCGTTCTCGCTGTTGGTGGACTCTTCAGAATCTGACGTCATCGTGGGCTCCTCGTTAAGGGGCTGTGATCCTGCGAAGGACAAGCGGCCGTGTCAAGCATGCACAGGTATGGGTTCTGCTGAGGTACTACCCTTCACCAGGCACAATGGTGTCCCCTGCTTCGTCACGCACTTCCCAGCCATTTTCCATGGCAACCCGGATCACGCCGTCACCACCACGAATATTAAGATCTCGCTGCGGAAACGATATCTCGATGCCAGCAGCACGGAACATCTTGTCGATCTCAAAGCGTAGATCGGACAAGGTGATAAATCGGTGATCGGGATCATCTGTCCAAGGCATCAAGGTCAAGAGCAGGGACGAGTCTCCAAACTCATCGAAGCGCACAATGGCTGCCGGATAGCGAAGAAGACGCGAGTGGCCAGCGCTCGCCTCCAGGAGCAACTCTCTGGCTTTTTCCACGTCGCTGCCATAGGCGACACCGACGGCAAGGCTCAGGCGCACTCTACGGTCCCCCACAGTCCAGTTAATGAGATGCCCCTCGAGCATGTTGGAGTTGGGAATGATCACCATCAGATTGTCGAGGGTGCGCACTACGGTGGCATAACTCGAAATACGCACCACACGACCGATCACACCTTCAAGCTCAATGACGTCATCAACGGCCGCAGGCCTGGTAATCAAGAGAATCAGACCCGATATGAAATTGGCCGCCAGGGTCTGACTGCCGAAGCCGATCCCAATACCCACCACGCCAGCGAACACCGTCAGAAAACCAACCCCAAGGCCTACGACATCAAGACCCACCACCGTACCCACTACAAAGATGGAGTAACGCACAATGGTGTCCAGAGTGGTGCGCATGCCACGATCAAGATCGTAGAGCGGGTAGAGATTTCGCTGAAGCATCGCTATCACCCAGCGAGACAGCAGGAACGTGAGGGCAACGGTCAGGCCCAGCAAAAGGACGGAGCGAGCTGATACGGCGCTACCACCTACATCGAGCAGGGGGTAGGTCAGCGCTGATCCGAGGTTTCCAAAGAGATCACCGTAGCCCCAACCCGAGGCTGCAAAGCTAAGACTCACGCCACCAACAGCCAGGAGCAACAAGGGCGCAAGAACCCGATACCCCGTGCGCGCACCATCTGCGCCCAGACCTAGCCAGCCCCCCCCGTCGGGATACCCCAGTGCCCTCTCACTGAGCTCACGAAGTTTGTGGTGAGCCCAGGGGGCCAGCAGGAGCACAAGCAGGGTAACCATGCCTCCTCGGACCAGAAAGCGAGCCAGATTGAGATAGCCCACTGCGAAGATGAAGTAGATGACGACCGGCCCCAGCGCGATGACCCGATAAAAGCGATCCAAGCCCAAGCGGAAGACGCCCCGCGTCTCACCGTCAGCACCGAGGAGAGCAAGCACTTCCTGCTTGCGAACCATGACGCCTACCCAACCGACAAGCAGAAACAGTCCAAGCACTGCACGCAGAAACGAGCGGACCTCATCGGGGTATCCCAGCAGCGGCAAAAGGGACGAGATCAGCAGCACGATGAAGACCAACACAGCACTACTACGCAGGAAGCGGTTGAGATTGCGTCCCGGTACCTCCCTGGACTCATCCCTCGGGAAGAGCACCCCGACACCAGCGAGGAACGCTGCAATACCGGGCGGCCCAAAGGCTGCAAATGCGTACAGTGGCGCGAGGCTCTCGGGCACTAGCTCGAGGATGGAAAGGGTCGCGCACAGCAGCGTCAGTGGTAACCAGGGCAGAGTTGCATTCAATGCTCCGAGGAGGACTTCATCCAGAGCACTGGCTGCTGACAGATCACCAATGACAAGGCGCAGCCGTCTACCGAGAACAAAGCCAAGCAGTCCCAATAAGGCGAGAGCCAACATGAGGTTGCCCGTGCCCTGTCCGGGCGCTTGAATCGGGTTCTCCAGCGCGCGACGAACTATCTGGTCAAAGGTTGCTCTTGGATTGGACGCGATCTTTCGCGTATGTCCAACAACTGCCTGCAAGGCCATGGGATCGAGCAAGCCGCCAGAAGAACTGAGCAAGCCACCCTGCTCTCTTGCTGCAATGGTCGCTCGCATGGCTGAGAGCATCTGTTCTCGAAAGTCGACAACGGACAGGTGCATCCTGAGTCGCTGGATTTCGAGATCGAGCAACTCCAGATCGAGGCGATCGGCATCGGTTGTAGCCTCAAGAATCTTCGCGCGAAGCCGCACAAGTTCATCAAGGAGCTGAAAGAGTTCCCGCTCTTCAAGGGATTCAGGTTCTACTCCGGCAGCAAGGGCCTGAGTCCAGCGTTCTGCTGCAGATCCTGAAACACCAAGCATGTCCAGGACATCCAGACCAGGTGCCCCTAGAAGGTGACCCTTGAGGAGATTTGCCTGGGCGCTGGCCAACTCATCTTTGTGCTCGAGAAAGGTAGCCTCAGCAAGACGGCGGGTCTCACTGAAGTCAGCAAGCCGGTCACGACTCTCAGCCCGATCGTCGCGAACCGCATCCAGCCGAGCCTGAACCCCACCGCCGGGAAGAGTATCAGCAGCCTGATCATCGACGAGATCCTTACGCAGCCTGCGAGCATCACCCGCAGCAGCAAGGAGTGTGCGCAACTGAGTATCCCAACCATCTTCGAGAGACCGCAGCCGGCCATCGAGCTCCTGATAGCTCGCGAGCAGCTCTGCGAGGGCGAGACGACGAGCTGGAGCGCCCGGCGGAGGCAGATTCTGGAGACGCGATGAGTAGCGCTTACCCTCTTCTTCAATCCATTGGCGACGGTTCTCAATGCGCTCTATTTGCCAACGGCTCCTAGCCTGCAGACCATCGAGACGCTGTAGAAATTCTTCTTCTCTGGAACGCAACTGCTCTAGTTGAACCGCCACAGAGTCTCGAGCTACAGGGATTTCGACTGCGCCCGACTCCAAACCCGAAAGCGAGAGTTGCGCCTCTGCAGGTGGAGACCACAAGGAAAGAGCGACAAAAGTCAGCGCGCAAAGCAGGACTCGGCTCGGTGAAATCACGGCGCTGAATCTACACCAGATCATGGAACCGAGCCCTCTGGAGAGTCCTTCTCTGACTCGTTCTGCCGTTCCATTGAGTGCTCAGCCTCAGGATGAACCTCAGGCTGGTCTTCAGGATCCTCCTCGCCTGGAAGCCGAAATTCGGTCTCGGGAACGGCCTGATCGTCTGCTATTCCCCAAGGAGGCGAGCTCATGCGATAGACCAGCACTTCTCCTTCCTGAAGACGCGTCCAACCCTGATATTCCCAGTCAAACCAATGTAGGAGCTTGGTGGATCGAGGAGGCACGGCCAGGCCGTCATAGCGGTAACCAGCGTTATCAAAGAGCCACAGAACACAGCCATTAAAGCGCCGCCAGTGAGTGACGGCCTCTCCCGGATCCATCAGATTGAAGTGCGACCCCGCTATTCCCCTCTGCCAGGGGCGCTCATTGTCGGTGATCAAAAAGCAGCTACCCGACTCTACTTCGCCTGCATCAAGCATGGGCCCCAAAAAGCCCTCGTGCTGTGCAAAAAAGTCATCCTGACTGAGGTAGTAGCGGCTGGCCACCCGTTCCACTCCCAGCACTCCGGTAACGAAGAGCAGCCCAAGCAAGAGACCCGCTATCAGGCGATACGGCATCTTCTTGTCGAGAACGGGGATGGCCAGAGCCGATGCCAGCAGCAGCAGACCAATCACAGGAAGCAGCGCATGACGGTAGCTGAAGTCATTGAAGGTACTCACAGCCAGATAGCCGATAATGAAGTAGCCAAATAGACCCAATGCCGGTCCCCAGCCCAAGCCTCTATTGAACCCCATCACAAGAAAGCCCACGACCGCGGCCAGCAAGGTCCAGGGTTCATGAAAAGGCTCGATCAGATCGACGATCCAAGCCTGCCTCGAGAGCGTCTCAAGGTAGCCGCTGATACCGTGATAGCCCCCTTGTTCTGTGAGCTGTCCGCCTGCCAGGAGCACCGAGCCAGCGCCCAGGGTGGCGATTGTGATAGCGGGCAGCAGAAAGCGAAGATGGAGGCTCTTCTCGTTACGACCCCACGAAGAGCCCAGGCCCGCGAGCAACACCACAAGAGTTGGGGCAAGGATCGCCCACTCAACCCTGGATGCCATAACGAGGACTCCCGAAGCCGCTGCTGCTGAAAACACCAGCGCGCTGCCTGTGCGCCAGGCGACAATGGCAAGCAGCATCGCCAACGTTGCAAAGAAAAACGGCATGGCGACGTTGTAGATGGCAGCCCCCCAAAAGGCATGCCAGGGATGCACGGCAAGAATCAGCGCTGCCGCGACACCGCAAGCGGCGCGGCCCGTAAGAAGCCGAGCAATAAGACCCATCGACACAACTGCCAGTGCCCGGAAGGCAATGTTCAGAGCGAGTAGCCAGCCGACTTCCTCGCGACCTACCAGGCCTCCAAAAAGCCACCATATCCAGCGCACGAGGGGGTACGTAACAAAGGCTTCCCAACCATGGCTGTTGGATGGGCTGACGGGACCCGAGCCATCCATTGCCATACCGGTAAAGCACTCCAGATAAGACGCTTCGTGCCCCAACGCTTCGAAGGCTGAGAAGGCAGGCAACCAGAAGGCCGAGATCCCTGCAGCCACAGCTGCGGCTGCCAGCAGACTCCATCTCAAAGAGCGCTCCAAAGCAGAGAACTCTCGGTACAGGCGTGGCGAGCAGGCAACAAGGAGACTCAGCCACAGACCAGCCTGCAGTAACGAGACGAGCCCGTCGTGAGTGTGTAGCCACTGGCCAACGCCGCTCATTACGCGTCCCCCTCAGACCAACGGGGCAAGCGCAGGTGAAAGCAGGCACCAGGTCGATGATCACGCTGGAGGTCGAGACTGCCTCCCATAAACTCAGTGAGGCGCGCCGAGACCGCCAGACCAAGACCTGTTCCTGCACCCACATCCTTCGTGGTGAAGAACGGCTCGAATATATTGGAACGCGCCATGGGATCGACCCCAGGTCCGTCGTCGGATATCTCCAACACCAGCCAAAGGTCGTCCGTAGAGATTTCGCGGACTGTCACCGTGCCATCTCCGACCAGCGCCTCACCCGCATTGACGAATAGGTTTAGAAGAACCTGCTGCAGGCGACCCGCATGACAACGTGCTGCAGGCAGTTCATCAAGGCTAAGCACATCAAAAGTCAGCTGAGCAAAGCGGGGCTGCACGCAGACCAGCTTGATTGCGTCACTGATCACCGCACCCACCTCAACGCGAGATAGCTTCTCGCCGCCGCCAGTCACCTCTGCGCTCGCTGCTGGGCGCGCCGAATGCAGCAAATCACGAATAATGTGGTGGATCCGATCAAGTTCACTGCGGATACGAGGTAGCAGATCTTCATGCAGGCCAGCAGGATCCTGCTCAAGGACCTCTACAAAGCCAATAACCGAGGCCAGAGGGTTTCCGACTTCGTGGGCGACACCTGCGGCCAGGCGACCCACCGTTGCCATTTTTTCAGCAAAGACCAGGTCTTCTTGAGCTTGCTGAAGATCCTCATTGATGCGTCGCATCTCAGCCAGCTGCCGTTCATTGGTACCCCGGTAGTCCTCAAGCGCTACCGCTAGAGAATTAAAGGCGGAAGCCAAATCGCCCAACTCGTTGGCCGCCCCCGGAGGCAGACGAGTCTCAAAATGTCCGTCTCCCAGGGATTCAGTGCCAGCAACCAGAGCCTCCATGGGCTTGAGAATACGACGTCTGAAGAGCCCATAGCCGAACAAACCCATGAGCAGTGCGCTGATAGCTACGGAGCCCACCAGCACCCACTGGCTCCCCCTCTCCATTTCACCGAGCAGGGCCGAGCCCACCGGCACCACCACGCGAACTGCTCCCAGAGGTGTGTGTGATCCCGTCAGCACGGGCGAGGAGGCAACCACATACTGACTGCCACTCCAGAGACCGGGAACAGCCTGCCAGCGCCCCCGCTCTGTGCGACGACCTGCGAGAGCGGCACGAAGGTCTGTAGCATCAAGAAGCCATCGCTGCTGCAGCGCTTGCTGGTCCTGACCAGCCTCAGCGCCGTCTCTGGCCGGGTCGGAGAGCTCAGCAGGCCACGCGCCGAGCGTCGACACAGGCTGCAGCCCCGGCGTAGTCAGAACAGCAAAAAAGGTCTCGCCATCGGGTGTATGCGCTCCCTGAAAGACTTCGTTCCAGCGATCCGGCTCCGAACCAGACATCGGACCAAAGTCGGTGCCAAAAGTGGCAACTCGAAGAGCCAGTTGGCGGCTCAGCTCAGCGGCAAGATCTTCTCGAAGTTCAGCTTCACGCCCCTGCACGACTTTCCAGAACACCACTGCATTGAGCGCAAGCGTCGCTACCGTGAGCAAGGCCAGGTTTAGAACCACATCGGCCCAGAGGGAGGAGCGGGAGGGTCGGAAGGGTCGTACCATCCTGCGCGAGTATACGCCTGCTTGCCCTATAGGGGGCACTAGCACTTAGCCTGCATACATCTCGTCGAGTAGACCCTGATACGCCTTGATTACGTTGCGGCGCTTGAGCTTGAGGGTGGGAGTCAGCATGTCATTGTCCGTAGAGAACTCCTCCACAACAAAGCGAAAGTCACGAACCTTCTCGAAGCCCTTGAAGACGTCTCGACTGTACCGCTCAAGCTCTTGCTCATATAACCGTTTCGCCTGAGGCGTAGCCAAAATCGCAGCAGCATCACCGGACACTCCCTCGTTCGCTGCCCAGCCCGTGAGCGCATCCAGATCGGGGACGATGATTGCGACGTTGTGCAGCTGGTTGGCACCAAAGATCATCACCTGATTCACAAAACCGCTCAGCTTCAGCTGTTCTTCAAGGGGCGAAGGAACGACATACTTGCCGTTCTCAAGCTTGTACTGCTCTTTAATTCGCCCCGTAATACGCAGGAACCCGTCGTCCCCGAGCCAGCCTAGATCACCGCTGCGGAACGCACCGTCTTCACGCATGACCGCCGCCGTCTGTTCGGGCAGGTTGTGATAGCCCTGCATGACATTGGGCCCTTTAATCAGGATCTCACCCTCTTTACCCATAGCTCCACCGACAGCATCGGTGTCAATGATGATGTCGACATCAGGAATCGGGCGACCAACGGAACCGATCATCTTGTTGTCGGGATAATTCATCGTCGCAATCGGCGACGTCTCGCTCAGTCCATAGCCCTCATAAACGAGCACCCCGACGTCATCGATAAATTCTGCCACCTCTCGAGAGATGGCTGCGCCCCCCGAGAAAGCACAACGCAGTCGCCCACCCAGACGATCGCGAACCTTGCTAAAGACAAGGCGATCAAACACAGCGAGCTTAATGTTCAGCCAGGGAGAGCTTTGCCCTTTGCCAGCCATCTCGCGGCGCTGTCTGGCCGAACTCATGGCCAGGTTGAACAGCTTGCGGCGAATAGCCGGGGCCGCTGCCATCTTCTTGTTGAGTCCGTCATAGATGCGGTTGAAAATGCGCGGCACAGAAAACAGCAAGGTGGGCTGAACATCCGGCAAATACTCGATGAGGCGAGTGACATCATCACAGATGGCCATCGAGATACCGAAGCTGATCCCCGAGTGCAGCTCGCAGGTTTGACCAAAGGAATGCGCCCAGGGAAGAAACGACAGCGACCTGTCCTCTTGAACCATGGGGAATAGAGTCTGCACAGCATTCACATTACTGGTGATGTTGCCGTGGCTGAGTTGGACTCCCTTGGGGTTTCCGGTCGTGCCCGACGTATAGATGAGACCAGCTAAGGCGCTCGGCTCAAGCTGGGCCGGCTCAGCCGGGGCCGCTGCACCTGCTGCCATGACCTCTTCCCACGAGGTGCAGCCCTCGGCTGTTCCCGTAAGACATACAATAGTCTCGAGGCTATCAAAGCGCTCCAGCATCGGCAGCGCACGAGCAGCAATCTCTGCATCCGCCACCAACAGCAGCTTCGCCCCTGAATCATTGATGATGTATTCCCAGTCCGCGAGGTTCTGCTTCTCATACATCGGCACATACATAGCGCCACAACCGTAGGTGGCATAAGCACCTACAGCCCACTCAACGCGATTGTTAGAGATCACCGCAGCGACATCTCCAGAGCCCAGCCCCAGGCTCATAAAGCCCGCTCTCGCCGTATCCACGAGGGCGCCAAATTCACCGTAGGTAATGAAATCCCAACTGCCGTCGGGCTGTCTTGTCCCAAACAGTGGGTTCCCTGCGTATCGCTCACAGCTCCTTGAGCAAAGATCCACGAGGTTCTTGAATTGACGGGGATGAGACATGCAACCCTCCTAATACGATCGTGCCCGGCAGTGCCAAGGCGAGGCGGGGAACCCTAGCAGAGGAAGGCCCCTCTCGTCGCCTGGCCTCAGCCAGCTTCAATAGCTGCCGAGCCGTCCAGTCTGCTGGTAACTGCAAGTCGCAAGGCTGCGAGTTCAGGAGCATCCTCATAGTCACTCCGCCCTGCGACCTCTCTGGCAACGTTGCGTGCCTCTTCGAGCAGCTCAACAAAACGTGGTGTCGTGCTCAAGCGAAAGGCAGGAGCGCCTGCCTGGCGAGCTCCGACAAGATCCCCTGGTCCGCGCAAACGTAAGTCTTGCTCAGAGATCTCAAAACCGTCGTGGCAACGCTCCAGAATACCCAGGCGCTCGGTCTGAGGTCGTTCGGTCAAGAGGATGCATTGCCCACCCCGCTGCGACCGACCAACGCGCCCCCTCAGCTGGTGGAGCTGAGAGAGGCCAAAGCGATCTGCATTCTCAACGATCATCATGGTGGCTTCGGGTACATCCACTCCCACTTCCACCACCGTCGTACTCACCAGGACCCCGATTTCACCATCTCGAAAACGTTGAATAGCACGGTCCTTAGCCGCGGGATCCATGCGTCCATGAAGCACAGCCAGGGAGAGGCCCTCAAGGAGCCCACCCGCAAGTTCTTCCGCTGTATCCACGCACGCCCTCCCCTCTCCAGGACCTTCAACGCGCGAGCAGATAACAAAAGCGCGACCTCCTCCCTCGACCGCCCCTCTCAAAAGGGCATACGCCTTTTCCCGGCTCGCCTCCGAGAGCAACTGCGTAGTCACCTCACCCCGAGGTGGCCGCTCATCGAGGACGCTCAGATCCAGGTCGCCATACAAGGTCAGAGCCAGAGAACGAGGGATGGGCGTCGCTGTCATTGCCAGCAGGTGCGGTTCTTGACCCTTTCCTAACAGCGAGGCGCGCTGAAGCACACCAAAGCGTTGTTGCTC
>Ga0163179_10001940_pt1 | contig 14549 bp, 12 predicted proteins | sample AtlANTMetagenome_FD_109643 | JGI IMG/M metagenome (GOLD analysis project Ga0163179, IMG submission 109643) | Marine eukaryotic phytoplankton communities from the Atlantic Ocean - Atlantic ANT 2 Metagenome | ecosystem: Environmental > Aquatic > Marine > Oceanic | place: North Atlantic Ocean...
AATGCTCCCTCGATAGCCTCGCCAGACTCCTCCATTTCTCCTCCCACTTCCTGCATGGTCTGTCCCCAGTCCTGCATGACCTGGGTGAAGAGAGGGTCCTCGGCCATCTTCTCGACGAACCATGGGCCAATGGCCTCCTGTCCACCTTCGAGGACTTCGACTGGGATTGGCATTTCTTCCATGTGAGCTGCCATGTCTGCGGTGGCATTTCGAAAACGATGAACAGGATTCCTGAGATCTTCTGGCAACGCCTCAATGTCGACGCTATCCATCTTCTCGCTCAATTCGTTCAGGTCGCGCATCATCTCGAGTGGGTTTTCTCTGCCCCCTCCTTCCTCAGCGTCCTCAAGTTTATCCAGAAGTTTCAAGATGCCCTTTTCCCTGAGTTCGGCGGTAAATGCGACTACTGACGGAGGAGCGGGTGGCTTGGGAGTTCCATTCGCTGCGGGTTCCTCGGTCGTATTGGTTGCGCCCTCCTCCGGAGCCTCAGGTTCAGCAGGTTCAGGTTGCTCTTCGGGTTCAGGTTGCTCTTCTGGGGCAGTGTCCTCTTCTGGGGCAGTGTCCTCTTCTGGGGCAGTGTCCTCTTCTGGTGCCTGATCCGAGGTGGGTTCTTCCGCATCCGGGCCAGAAGTTTGCCCAGTAGCAGGAGTGGCTTGATCCTTGTTCGGGGTGTCCGAAGCAGCTTCCCCTTCATCACTGCTGTTGCAGGAAGTGAGGAAGGAGAAAGGGAGGCAGAGAATCGCGAGGGCGATAAATGCATTTTTCATGGATCCTTAGTAATCGCTGATATCTCGATTGTCACGAGAAGTCTTCCGTGAATTACCGTATTATCTATCGCCAGAAGCAGATGCCCGCTGAACCATGATGCAGGCAAGGGAACGAGGATTCATATTTTGTTTTAGATGCTTTGGGTTTTAGAAGAGGAGGAGTAATGCTTAAATTGAGCTGTGCATGACGACGTGGAAAAAGTCCTCATTGATGAGGAAGTGATCGAGAGGCGCCTTGACGTGCTTTCGGAGCGAATCCTTGAAGAATTCAGCGGTCGCAAGTTCGTGGTGGTTGTCATTCTGAAGGGGGCCCTGGTCTTTACTGCCGACCTCCTTCGCCGCATGCCCATTCCTCTTGAGATAGAGTGTATCAATGTGGCGAGTTACCACGGGACAACTGAGAGTTCGGGGCAGGTAGATTTCCTGGATGCGAAATTGCCTGCGGTGGAAGGGCGCTCGGTTCTGCTGGTGGATGACATTCTTGATACCGGGCGCACCCTCGCCGCGGTTGGAGAAAAACTACGGGGGCAGGGAGCCGAGGTTGTGAAATCCTGTGTCCTCCTGAGCAAGGACAAGGAGCGGGATGCCGAAGTGGAGGCAGATCATGTGGGGTTTTACATTGGAGATGAATTCGTGGTTGGCTACGGACTGGACTTCCGGGGACTTTATCGAAACCTGCCGTTCATCGGGGTTTTGAAGCAGGGGGTGATCGAAGATTCACGATGAGCCGGGGGTATGTCAGGGAGCTTGATTCGATGCTTTCCCTCGTGAGGCAGGGAAGCGGGCTTAGTCAGGCAGTGGTGCAGGGACTGGACCTGAGGGAGGTCCATTTTGCATGGGAGGAACTCAAGTGTGATGGAACGGTTTTCCTTGGTTGCCGGTTCCCGGAGGGGATCAACGTGGAGTTTCTGATGGAGAGAGGGGCAACGGTGGTGCCGGCTTTTCCCGATTTGCCCTACAACCCGTTCAGGCCGCGGCTCTATTCCCGCGCTGAGTTGATGGATGGCTGGGCTCCGGGCAGAGATGAGAGCACGGACAAGAAGATCTACGAACACTTTCAGACACACGGGCGCGATAGTCCCGGGGTGCTGGAGTCTCTTTCCCAGCGATTGCACGACCACGCTATTGACGATGCCCTGCGTGACTTACTGGAGGGGCGGACCGAGGGGGACGGAGCAAAGAGGGTGGTTGGGATAATGGGCGGGCATAAGACTCCGCGTAGTGATCCTTACTACAGGAAGGTAGCCCGTATCGCCCGGGAGCTAACGCGTTCCGGATATTTTATTACGACCGGGGGAGGTCCCGGAATCATGGAGGCGGCGAACCTGGGCGCCTTTCTCGCCGGGGTCAGCGAGGAAGAACTGGAAGAGGCGCTGGGAATTCTGAGCGCCGCCCCAGTCTATACGGACGAAGGATATATGCAGTGTGCGCAGCAGGTTCTGGATATGTTTCGCCATGGAAGCTCCAGCCTGGCCGTGCCCACATGGTTCTACGGCCATGAACCAAGTAACCTTTTTTCAGTGCATATCGCGAAATACTTTTCCAACAGCCTGCGGGAGGATGGCCTGCTCGCAATCGCCCTGCACGGGGTCATTTTTGCCCCCGGTAGCGCAGGCACAACCCAGGAAGTATTTCAGGACGCAACCCAGAATCATTACGCGACCTACGGAGTGATCAGCCCAATGGTATTTCTTGGCAGGCAGCATTTTGGGGAGAAGACCCTTATCTATGACTGCCTGCGTCGACAGGCAGAGGGAAAGGATTATGACGACTATCTGTGTCTTGCCGAAAACGAGGATGAAGTCGTGGATTTCATTGGCTCCAATCCTCCTGGGAACCAGAATGGCAAGAAGGGGGGCTGAGGTGGGACAGTACCAAGCAGGACCTGTCAGAAGTTGTATTTGCTGCAATAGGAGCGATCTTGTGGGTGAGAAAGGCCCTGAAAGGGTGTGCGAAATCCTGTGTATAAGTGTTGCATTCCCCCTGAATTCTGTTCTTCTTCCGCCTCCCCGCAAAAAGGGCAGACTGGTATCCCACTGGTCTGAAGCGTGCGAAAGCAATGAGTGAATCGACAATTGATCCGACCGAATACCGCCTTCACGATAAAGATACGGGAAGTGCGGATTACCAGGTGGCGTTGCTAACGCAGCGCATCAAGCACCTTACCGAACATCTGGGAACTCACAGCAAGGATTTTTCCTCGCGGCGCGGACTACTGACCCTCGTGGCACGTCGGCGTAAGCTCCTCGACTTCCTCAAAGAGGATAACGAGGAGCGTTACCAGAAGATCGTAGCCGGACTCGGATTGCGTCGATAACTTGTCCGTCTGCCCTGTCTCGCAGTCGGTCGCCTTGGCCTTTTGTTTGTCTCTCACACCATAGTCGTCCGTTCTCCCGGAAAACCCTTCCGGAAAGAGAGGTCGGCTCCATAACCCGAAGCCGTCTTCTCCATGGGGAGGGGGTGGCGTGATGAAATAACGCAAACGAAAGATGAGTACACATACAGTAACGGCCGATGTCGGCCAGAGCCCGATCGTGATCGAGACGGGTAAATTGGCAAAACTTGCAGATGGAGCAGTGACAGTTCGCTGTGGCGACACGGTAGTCCTGGTGACGGCGGTCTCGCAGACCAAGGTTCGTGAAGGGCAGACATGGTTTCCAATGTCCGTGGAATACAAGGAGCGAGCCGCTGCAGCCGGAGTATTTCCTGGTGGCTACTTCAAGCGCGAAGGGCGCCCTACGGAGAAGGAAATCCTTACCTGCCGGATGACCGACCGCCCTCTGCGGCCACTATTCCCGAAAGGCTACCTCTACGACACCCAGATTGTCGCGATTCTCTTTGCTGCTGATGGTGTTAATGACGCAGACATCGTAGCCATGAATGGGGCCTCAGCTGCTCTTGCTATTTCAGACATCCCCTTTGCAGGTCCGATTGGGGCGGTGCGTGTTGGGCGGGTGGAAGGCGAATTGATTGTGAATCCGACCTTCGAGCAGCGAGCTGAAAGTGACCTGGACCTTGTCTATGTCGGAAACAAGACCGACGTTGTCATGATCGAAGGTGCTGCGGACGAGATTCCGGAAGCGGATTTTGTGGAGGCCCTGCGATTTGCCCAGGGGCACGTCACCAAGTTGGTGGAAGTCCAGGAGGAACTGGTGGCCCAATGCGGCAAGGAAAAGCGGGATTACACCGTGACGGTGGCGAAGGAAGAGCATCTTGAGATCGGCTACCGTGTGGCGGGAGACCGGATTGAAGATGCGATTTACAAACCGAGTAAGGTCGAGCGTGCCAAGGCAGTTGGGGCCTTGCGCGATGAAGTGGAAGCAGCCCTTAAGGAAGCGGATCCTGAAATATCGGATTTTGCAATCGAGCAGGCCTTTGAACATATCCAGAAGAAAGCGTTCCGTATCAGTATCCTTGAGAAGGGCCTCCGGGCCGATGGCCGGCAAGTAGGCGATCTCCGCCCCTTGACGGCGGAAGCCGGCCTTCTTCCCCGGGTACACGGCTCAGCTCTCTTTGCGCGAGGAGAGACGCAGGCCCTGGCGACTACCACGCTGGCTCCGTCTGATGAAAAGCAGTATTTCGACAACTATGCGGGTGGCGATGACAGTAAGCGCTTTATCCTGCACTACTCCTTCCCGCCATTCTCGGTGGGCGAGTCGGGTCGCTTCGGTGGTTTGAATCGTCGTGAGATTGGTCACGGTTCTCTTTGCGAGCGCTCTATTGCAGCGGTTATTCCGGAAGTGGAAGAATTCCCCTATGCGATCCGAGTGACCTCTGAAGTGCTCGAATCGAATGGCTCCTCTTCGATGGCCACGGTGTGCTCCGGAACGATGTCTCTCCTGCAGGCCGGGGTGCCGCTGAAGCGTCCAGTAAGTGGAATCTCGGTCGGTCTGGTGACGGATTTCGACGATGATGGAAATTTAAAGGATCACAAACTGCTCATGGATATCATCGGGAGCGAGGACTTCTATGGCGACATGGACTGGAAACTCTGTGGAACCAGTGAAGGGATTACAGGATTTCAGCTCGACCTGAAGTTACGGGGAGTCTCCCTGGAGATCTTCGAAAATGCGGTGCACATGGCCAAGGAAGGCCGCACCAAGGTGCAGGAAGCCATGACTGCGGCAATCCCCGAGGTAGGTCAACTCAGCGAGCACGCCCCGAGAATCGAGACCGTGAAGATTGATCCCGATCGAATCGGGGAACTGATCGGCCCTGGTGGAAAGCACATCAAGGGAATCCAAGCCGAGTCAGGTGCGGAGATCAATATCGAGGACGACGGCACAGTGCACATTTACGCCGCCAAGGCAGAGTCGCTGGAGTGTGCCAAGAAGATGATCGAGGACATGTTTGCCGAGGTAGAGGTCGGAGCGACCTACACTGGTAAGATTGCAAATACGATGGCCTTTGGCGCCTTCATGGAAGTGCTACCAGGGAAGGACGGGTTGATCCATATTTCGGAACTGGCCGAAGGCCGGGTCGAAAAGACGGAAGATGTCGTCAAGACCGGGGACGTGGTAACTGCCAAGTGTATCGGGGTGGACGAAAAAGGCCGGGTCAAGATGAGTATGCGTGCCGCAATCCGCGAAGCACGGGGAGAAAGCGACGATAGTGATGACCGGGATGAGCGCGGCGGTGGTGGCCGACGCGGCGGTGGTGGCCGACGTGGCGGTGGTGGAGGACGCGATCGTGGTGGAGACCGCGATCGTGGCGGAGACCGGGGTGGGCGGAATCGAGACCGTGACAAGCCGAAGGATGATGTGCCTCCGCCCGAAAAGGAGGAGTCCTTTTCGCTGACAGACGACTGATTTTCCAATAGAGAAGACTTCAGACAAGCGCCCCGGGATTCGACCCCTGGGGCGTTTTTTTGTCATGATCTGGAGTAGTCACCCAGATCTGCCGTGGTCAGGGCTGTGATGGCGAATAGGGTGTCTCGGGTTGTTCCCCGGGAGCCGCCTTTGCGTCTCCATCTATTCGTTCAAACTTCGAGGTTCCACTGATATTGATATAGAAAGAGGCGAAGAGAGCCGTAGAGAGCAGGATAGCCAGGGACAGCAGCAGACTGAGAATATTGCGCACGGGCCAATGATAGATCGGCAGGATCCAAATAGGGAGGCGAAATTCAGGAGGTTTTTCCAGTTAAGATCCTCCCCGAAGGCGGAGAAGTGCTGCGTAGGAGCCGTCGAATCCATCCTGAAAGGGGAGAGAGCGTCGGGAATCAAGTAATTCGATTTCAGGGTGGGAATCCTGAAAGGCGGCAACCTGTTGTTCGTTCTCTTCCGGTTCAAGGGAGCAGGTGGAGTAGAGCAGGTGCCCTCCTGGCTTGAGGCAAGGAAGCGCATTCCTTAGGATCTGTTTTTGAATACCCGAGAGCGCTTCAATCTGCTCAGGCTTGAGACGCCAGCGAACATCCACCCGGCGCCTGAGAACTCCAGTATTGGAGCAGGGAACATCGAGGAGGATGCGATCAAAGCGACCATGCCATTCGACAGGAGCTTCTTCAGTCCAGTCAAAGACCTCTTCAGTAGAAATGGAGAGGTGCTGCCGCCTCAGGTTATCGGCAAGGCGTGGGAGACGTTTTTCGTTTGAATCGGTACAGAGCAGAACCCCTTCATTTTGCATGGCTGCTGCAATGAGGGAGGATTTCCCTCCCGGTGCGGCGCAGGCGTCCAGGATGGTCTCGCCCGGTCGTGGAGCCAGAAGTTCCACCGCAAGCCTGGTCGATGGGTCCTGTATGTAGACCAGTCCTTCATCCGTCCAGTGGGGAGCAAGCTGACCACTAAGTGAAAAATAACCATCTATCCCAGTAGAGATGAGACCCTCTTCAGGCCCGGAATCAAGTGGGGACGGCGCCAGGGAGTTGACCCTGACGAAGATAGGAGCGGGTTCATTGTTCCAGGCCAGAAGCGTCTGAGTAGCATCGCTGCCGAACTGCCTGTCCCAGCGTTTGCAGAGCCATTCGGGATGAGAGAACCTGAGAGGAGGAGGGAGTTTTTCACGTTCCGAAAAAAGTGTATTACGAGCGGCTACCGCGCGTCTCAGGACTGCATTGATCAAACCTCGGACAGCCCTTCGAGCGCAGCCTACCGTCTCGTTGACGGCTGCGTGATCAGGGATACCCAGAAGCAGTAGCTGACATACGCCCACTCTGAGGATGTCGCGAGTTTCGTGATCGAGTTTCCCCTTGCGAAGCATGCCGATCCAATGATCCAGGAGGCTCCGGTTCCTCAGGACGGAGAGGAGGATGCTGTTAAGGAGTCCCCGGTCGGATTGCGAGAGATGGTTCCGCCGGGCGTGTCGCTCGACCAGGGAGTCAGCGTAGAGATAGCCTTTGGACCATGCTCTCAGGGCAGAAACGGCAGCACGGCGGACATTCTTATCAGGCATCGCTGAAGATAAAATCGATTACGCTCTGGAAAGAAAGTGGCTGACAAGGCTTCTCCATTCAGTCTCGAGACCTACGGAGGTATCCGGTTCTGTACGACGTGCACGGTTATACCAGTAGCGGGCGTTAGAAAGGTCGCCTTCTTCCCGGTGAAGATGAGCGTGGATCCAAGCTCCATCGGGATCGGGAATACGGGTGCAGAGATCGTGGGCCTCATCCCAGCGACCAGCTCTGGCGAACCAGAGTGAGCGTATTTCGTCGGTGAGATCCCGGGGAGGGGTATCGTCATTTTGAGCGCTCTGCTCCAGATCCTCAATGGTCATCTGGACAAGAGCAAAGCCCAGAATTGCTCTGGTGAAAAGCTCCGGTTGTTGTTAACGGTCCGTTATGAAGCGTTTCCTCGTCACCTTCAGCATCGCCCTTGGCCTCCTCCTGCCGGCCGGGTCTGAGGAATTACCAGCCACCTTGGACAAACCCTATCTGGGATGCTGGCTGGCCTTCTCGGAATCACGGGACTTTGAGTTTGTCATTGGAGGAGACGGGGATGCGGAACTCTTCTTCATAAAGAACCGAAAACGCCTCTCCACCGGAGGGTGCACCTTGAAGATCTACTACGTAGTGGAGGAAAAAGTGAAAGGGAAGGGGGGAGCGAGCAGATGGGTTTCCCGGAGGATGGTACAGGACGGATTTGAGGACTTCGGGAAGGAAACAGCGGAACCACCACTTCGTAAACCGCTGGGCTTTACGGCAACCTTCACTGGAGGGATCAAGGCCCGGATTGTCCATGTTTTCACCAAGAGCGGCCTGGAGATATCCACGAGGATAATTGACAAGGGAGAAAGCAAGGGAGATCTGCGGCCGGGAGTGAAGGTTCTTGTCGGTGACCTCTTCAGGCATATTGATGATGCTGACCTGGAGAAGAGGGAGACTGAGTCCAAGCTGGAAGATACCAGGATTTCGGTTCTGCCAGCCGGAGCACGAAGGGCCTCCCGGATTAAGTTCGAGGACTATGATTCGGTTCTGACCGAAGAGTGTCCCAAGGGGGCCCGGGCCTTCGCTCTTGAATCTGACCGATACGGGGGCCATGAATTTCAGCTAATCACGGCCAATCAGGAGTATGGCGTCATAGAGTTTGTGCAGAGAAAAAGTATCATCCATGGCTTTTACGTGAACTGGTTTCCCGATCCGACAAAGGCCGAAGAGAATGATGCACGCCTTCTTCTCAAGGTGAAGTAAGGCCTTGGGTCGACGAATCCACCGGGACACCGGTTCGAAGTTCCAAGGGTCTGCTTGGCTCCTGAAAGGGGAAGAGGGAACTGGATGACATCAGTGGCGGACTGGATAGATTCAGGTATTATATGGTACACCACCTAGCCTGAAAGGCCTGAATCTTAGCGATTTTGCGGTCTTTATAATTAGAACGGGCTCTGGTAAGATATATATTTCATTTTTCTCAATCCCCGGAAGGGGCGATGCCTAATGTTTTTAAAATTTCTTAAGTCGAAAAAACTGAACCAGAGGGTAGTGGGCCTAATATTTTAGATTGACGGAATGGTGTCTTGGAGTGTACCTAGGTGCACTTATTTCTGTCAAACAGTGGGACTCCTAATCAATAGCCTCGAAGGAGTATTCGACTTCAAGCTGGATGCGAAATTCCGCGTCTCAGTCCCGTCGGATTGGAGGCCGGGTAGGGGAGAGGCCTTGCCGCTGCGGTTACTGAAGTGGGAGACTTATAAGATCCCGGTTCTTAAGGCGCTTACAGATCAGGCGTTCACGGCAATGATCGCCTCGATTGACGAATCTGATCTTCCTGCTGGCGTCAAAAGTCAGCGCAAAGGCTTGCTCTATTCCCGCAATACCCGGGTCACAATTAATGACCAGGGGAAGGTCCTGATTCCCAAGAGGCTTGCCGAGGAGCACGGACTGGAAGCTGGAGGAGCGGTTCACCTCTTCGGGAGAGGAACGAATTTTGATTTGGTAAGCCCTCGTGATCATGAAGCGATGCAGGAAGCTGAGGCGTCTCTGCTCGGTGACCTCTACGAGACAGTGGACTTTTCCTGAACCTTTACCTCGAACACACCCAAGACTGACAACTGCTAATGTTCCTGCCTTCTCCAACCCCGGTTCCGTCGATGGCCTCGTGCCTGACGGATTGCTCAACAATTCTGTTGACGGTGCCGGGGTTGGAGAGCCCCTTCCAGGCGATGAGCGGGGAGAACGGTAAGGCCAGCAGGTCTCCTGGTAAATTTCATCATGTCCCGGTCATGCGGGAAGAGGTCCTGCATTACCTTTCCCCGGGGCCGGGGATGACGATTCTAGACGCGACCCTGGGAGGAGGTGGTCATGCCCTGATGATTCTGGAGGCGGGGGCAAGACTGATTGGTCTTGATCGTGATCCGGATGCCCTTGCACATGCGAGATCTCGATTGGATCCATACGGTGGATCTGCAGTTTTACGACAGGTGAATTTCTCCGAAATGCTGGTTGAGGTGAAGGAGGTCTCTCCGGAAGGGGTTGATGGGATTCTGATGGATCTGGGGGTGTCTTCGTTTCAGTTGGATTCCGGAGATCGAGGGTTTTCTTTGCGCAGGGAGGGGCCGCTGGACATGAGGATGAATCCCGGGGAAGGAGTGACTGCGGCAGACATCGTGAACGAATGGGAAGAAGAAGAGTTGGCCCGTATCTTTCGTGATCTGGGCGAGGAGCGTAAGGCCCGTCCGATAGCCAGGGCCATTGTGCGCCGTCGTGCGGCCAGATCATTCAAGGATACTCTCGATCTCGCTGATTGCGTTGCGGGGATAGCCGGGCGCAGAGGCCGGGTTCATCCGGCAACGCGGGTTTTCCAAGCGCTGAGGATGACGGTAAACCGCGAAATGGAATCGCTGGAAGCTGCGCTGGAGTCGGCTCCTTCGCTTTTGAAGCCAGGAGGCCGGATGGCGGTGATCACGTTCCATAGTCTGGAAGATCGGTTGGTAAAGAGGAGCTTCAAGGCTCGTAGTCTGGTAGAGCTTGACAGGCCTGAATGGGTTGCACCCCGTCCGAATCCGGATTGCTGCCTAGAGGTGATTACGCGGCGACCGGTAAGCCCTTCGCCTGCAGAAGTTGCCGAAAATCCACGGGCGCGGAGTGCCAAGTTGCGGGTAGCTGAAAAGAGAAGGGATGGTGAGCAATGAACCGTCGGCGTAAGATGAAACCTGATCTGGGTTTTGGGACAGTTGTGCTTTTGATAGTGACGGTCGTCGTCATGGCTGCAGCGGGGGTGTTTCATGCTTATCTGAAGAACCGGCAGATCAAGGTTGCGAGAGAGTTACAGGGAGTCGAGGACAGGATTTCTCAGTGCAAGTTGGATATTACTACGCTTGAGATTCGACTTGATGACCAACTCAACCCAATCCTTCTCAAGGACCGTCTCATGGAAATGTCCTCTGACCTGAGGCGCATCCCTCCGGGCGTAGTTGAAGAGGTTCCAGTTTTTCGTGGCGAGGCGCCGATTGCGGCCCCTCTTTCCGGGAGTCGTGATTCGCCGCCGGTTCCTTCTGCTTCCCTTTCCACCGTGGCAAGTGGTTCCTGAATGCTTTGAAATTCACTGTTCATCACCGTGCCCTGCTTGTTTGCCTGGTTCTTGTTGCCGGGTTCAGCGCTCTTTCGGCCCGACTCATATACCTCCAGTGGATTGATCGTGACACTTCGGCGCCAAAGGCGGCCCTGAACAGGACTAACAAGGATGTAATTCCCGGAAAATTTGGATATATCGTGGATCGCAATGGGCGCATCATGGCGCGAAATCTTCCGGTGACTACCGTCATTGCGGATAAGATTCATCTGCGCGATCCAGGGGTTGCCGCGAGAGGAGTGGCGTTTGCGGGGTTGGTTGGCAGCAGGAAGTGGATCGAAGCCAGTGAGGGGGAGCGTCGCCTGTTGCTGAAGCGAAGGAGTCGCCGCTTGCGTGAGGAAATGCCGGTGGGAGAGCTTCTTGATCGTTATGTAGGGCATATGATGCCGATCGTGGCACGGGCCATTGGTGTGAGTTCGCAGGAATTGCAGGAGAAGCTCGGGGCCAGGCCGGATTACGTAATCATTGCGAAGGGCTTACGTGAGGATGAAGCGGATGAAGTGCAGGCAGCCCTTGAGGAAAACTTCATTCACGGATTCCGTTTCGAGAAAAGTGTCAAGCGTTGGTACAGCAGCGCCAAGATGGCCACTCACACCATCGGTTACGTTAATCACGAGGGAGTGGGGCAGTGTGGCCTGGAGCGTGAACTGGGGTCTCATCTGCGGGGGCGTGATGGATATCAGATTACGAGGAAGGACCAGTCGGGACTGGTTCTTCTGCCCGGACGAGGGATCCTGAAGCCGCCCCGGTCGGGTTTCGATGCCCGGCTTGCAATTGACCTGAACATTCAGGCTTTTGTGGAAGAGGAGCTCGATACGGGTCTCAGGGAGTTTAATTCCAGATGTGGGGCGGTTGTCATGATTGAACCCAGGAGCGGAGACGTTCTCGCAATTGCGAGTCGCCCGCATTTTGATCTGAATCTGCGCAGGAACATGAGCGAGTCCTCCATGCATTACGCAGTGCAGGGTCTTTATGAGCCAGGATCTACCCTCAAACTGGTTTCGGCGGCAGCAGCTCTTGACCTGGGTCTCATGAGTGCAAAGACGCAGACCTTCTGCCACAACGGATACATGAGAATCCCAGGGGGATACGTGAAGGATTACAAGGCCTTCAAGAGTATCACGCTCGAGGAAGTTCTCGCCAAGTCGAGTAATATAGGAGCTTACAAAATTGGGTTGAGAGTAGGAACGGAGCGCTACATGGATTACCTCCGGCGCTTCGGGTTCACCCGTAAGACCGGGGTTATCCTGTCCGGAGAGGAGAAGGGGTGGACTGCTGATCCCAGCAACGGAATCAATTTCTCGCGGATAACCTATGGCTACGGGGTGGTGGTCACACCTCTTCAGATTGCCTGTGCATACGCTGCTATTGCGAACGGGGGAGTTCGCATGAAGCCGCGTCTTGTGAAATCACTCCTCGCAAATGATGGAACGGTCGTGCAGGAGTTTCCTTCCGAGAGAGTGGAGAGGGTAGTGTCGGAGGCCACGGCTCGCAGGATGCGCATGGCCCTTGAGACAGTCGTGAATCCTCTGGGGAAGGGTAATACCGGAAAGCGTGCAGCGGTGCCCGGGTATCTGGTCTGCGGTAAGACGGGCACAGCCCGTTTATACAGAGATGGAGCGTATCTTACTGACCGGTATGCGGTTTCCTTTGCTGGTTTCATGCCGCGTGATGATCCGGCCTTCGTCTGCGTTGTAGTGATACATGACCCCCTCTCAGAGGAGATCCAGATTGGAGGAGGTTCGGTTGCTGCCCCGGTTTTCCAGCGCATAGCGGCACGCACGGCGGCTTACCTGAATCTCGATCCGACCGAGCCCGTAGAGGAGACTCTGGCTTCGGCAGCAAATTGAACCGACCATGATTCTGAGCGACCTGATTGCCCCCCTGCCGAGAGCGGTCCTGACCGGGTCTGCTGACTGCGAGGTTTCCGGGGTAGAGGACGACAGCCGGATGCTGCAACCAGGTGATGCCTTTGTGGCGGTTAAAGGTCACACTGTGGACGGTCATGATTTTACTGACCGGGCTGTCGACGGGGGAGCCCGGGTGATTGTAGCGGAAACTCCGACCCCTCCGGATCTTCCGGAAGGCGTGAACTGGGTGCGGGTGCCTGATTCACGTCATGCCCTGGCTGTTCTGTCCAGTGTGTGGCATGGCAATCCATCCTCCGAATTACGAGTGGCAGGGGTAACCGGAACAAATGGAAAGACCACAACGGCTTTTCTTGTTCACTGGATTATGAAGCGCGCCCTGCAGCGGGCGGGACTGATTGGAACGGTAGTCTTTGATGACGGCCTGAATCAGGAAGAAGCTGATTTCACCACGCCAGGAACGCTTAGAATTCAGGAGTTGCTACGGCGCATGTGCAACAATGGCTGCCCGGGAGCAGTTCTGGAGGTGTCTTCGCAGGGACTTGAACAGAGGCGCGCGGATGCCGTTGCCTTTGATGTGGCAGTTTTTACGAATCTAAGCCGGGATCATTTGGATTATCACGGCACAATGGAGAAGTATTTCAATTCCAAGCGTCGGCTGTTTGACAGTGCTGCAGAAGATCTGGCGGGGAAGCGCCCTGTAGCTGTGATCAATCGTGACGATGCCTACGGCGAGATTCTCACAAGGGATTATGCGGACCGAGTGAAAATGATCACCTACGGATTCGGGGTTGATTGTGATTTCAGAGCGGCAAGTGTAACGCAATCTCCTAAGGAAACTCAGTTTCAGCTTTCCGCCAATGGCAAGTCATACCTCGTCCGCCTTCCTCTTATCGGGCGTTTTAATATTTATAATGCATTAGCCGCTCTTGCCGCTGCGGCGACTCTGGGAGTGCCAATGAGAGAAGGGGTGGCCGCTATCGCCAAAGCTCCCCAGGTCCCGGGTCGGATGGAGTGTCTTGGTTCGGTAGACGGCGCCACGGTATTTGTTGATTATGCGCACACGCCGGACGCCCTCGATAATGTATGCCAAACCCTGCGCGGCCTGGATCCCAGGCGATTGATCACGGTATTTGGCTGCGGTGGTGATCGTGACAGGGATAAACGGCCTCTCATGGGAAAGGTTGCTTCGCGTCAGAGTGATTACTGCGTGGTTACTTCAGACAATCCTCGTTCAGAGTCTCCTGAAAAAATTATTGAGGATATTGAGAAGGGGATGTCTGGATCTGTCTATGAGCGGATTGTTGACAGGGCTGCGGCTATCCGCGCGGCAGTGCGGGAGGCCCGGGGGGGGGATGTGGTGCTGATTGCAGGGAAGGGTCATGAGGGTTATCAGGAGTTTTCGGATGGGAGAATACCATTCGATGATCGCAAGGAGACGCGTACGGCGATGGATGCCCGCCGCAAGGCCAGAGGGGAGGAGCGGGTATGAACAGTTATTCGATCAGGAAACTTGCTGATGCAATGGGGGGAGACCTCCTTTCCGGAGAAGATAGTCTTCTCGTTGAAGCCGGGGTTTCCACGGACACCCGCAACCTGACTCCGGGCGCCCTTTTCTTTGCTCTTACGGGGGAGAATTTTGATGCTCACGATTTTCTCAACGAAGCAGTGAGCGCTGGTGCAGGTGGGGTGGTGGTGCAGCGGCTTCCTGAAGAGCACATGGACCTCGGAGACTGTGCCCTGATCAAGGTGGATGATACCCTCATGGCGCTCCAGAAGTTAGCTCGCTGGTACCGGGGTGAACTGGATGTCGTGGTGATTGGGATCACTGGTTCAAATGGTAAGACGACTACGAAGGACTTTACCGCATCAGTTATCGGGCAGCGCTATCAGGTTCATGCTACCAGCGGGAACCT
>Ga0163179_10001941_pt1 | contig 14537 bp, 7 predicted proteins | sample AtlANTMetagenome_FD_109643 | JGI IMG/M metagenome (GOLD analysis project Ga0163179, IMG submission 109643) | Marine eukaryotic phytoplankton communities from the Atlantic Ocean - Atlantic ANT 2 Metagenome | ecosystem: Environmental > Aquatic > Marine > Oceanic | place: North Atlantic Ocean...
CGGGCGATCATCAGGTCTTCGGATTCAGAGTCTTCCGCCTCTCCCGCCTTGTCCCGTGCTGTCTTTAAGTCGACGAGTAACTTTTCGTTGGCGGCGATCAGGTGTTGTACCATCGCCTCGGCGGAGGCATCCTCCGCGATCTCTTCGATTCCTGCCATTTGTGCCAGGTTGGCCAGCCCCCCAGGAGCGAGTGCATCCTTGGCGCGAATTCTTTCGGCAATCTCGTCGACGGCGGTAAACAGATCGGTGTACTGCTGTTCGAAGGCGAGATGCAAGGAAAAGAAAGACGGGCCACGTACATTCCAGTGGCAGATGTGCGTTTGGCCGATTAGGGCATAGGTGTCGGCGACGACTTGGCGTAGGGCTTCAATAACAGCTTGGCTCATGCAGATTTCCTCACTCAAAAAATAGAGTTTGCGGTTTACTTCTCAGTATAGAGAAGATGACCGTTTTGGCTCGAAATCGTAGATGGAGAAATCGCCGGTGAGTCAGCGAGAGAACTCGCTAGGTCATGATTTCGCTGACGATCTTAGCATCGTCATGAGTGACGAGTCGTTCCGATTGCCCATTTCTGAGGAAGTAGAGATCTTTGAAATCCATGCCGAACAGATCCAGTACGGTTGCCTGGTAGTCATGTGCTTTCACGACGTTTTCGACAGCACGATGACCGACTTCGTCGGTGCTTCCGTAGGTCATGCCTCCGCGAATGCCGCCGCCAGCAAGCCACATGCTGAAGCCTTGGCCGTTGTGATCGCGGCCTCCCTTGGCTGGATCGCCTTCGACAACTGGTAGTCGTCCGATCTCACCGCCCCAGTGGACCAAGACCTCATCTAACATGCCGCGTTGTTTGAGATCCTTGACGAGTGCGGCCGAGGGACGATCAGTTCGGTTACAGATGCTTGGTAAGGTTTCCTGCAGGTTGTTGTGGTTGTCCCATGGTTGTCCACCGAGGAAGAGTTGTACAAAGCGGACTCCCCGCTCGACCAAACGTCTCGCAATCAGACAACGTGTGCCGTATTCGCGTGTCGTTTCGTTATCGAGTCCGTACATCTTTTTCGTGGCTTCGGTTTCCTGGGATAGATCGAGAGCGTCCTGTGCGGAGTCTTGCATGCGAGCTGCCAATTCATAACTGGCGATTCGCGCCTCGAGATCGTGTGCACCGAGATACTTCGCTGCATGGCGTCGATTGAGTTCGTTGAGGAACGACAGGTTCTGTTCCTGGACCTCACCACGAAGGTGTTGCGGTGGATCGAGGTTGAGGATGCGTGGTTCTTTCGGGCGTAGCACCGTGCCCTGGAACATTGACGGCATCCAGCCATTCGACCAGTTGTGCACTCCATCAACGGGGTGTCCGCCTGGATCCGTCAAAACGATATAAGCAGGCAGGTTTTGAGATTCACTGCCCAATCCATAGGTGATCCAGCTGCCCAGGGAGGGACGCCCCGTCACGCCGGCGATGCCGTTATTCATGTACCGGATAGAGACCTCGTGACCATTGTGGCCAGTCTGCATGGAACGCACGATACAGACGTCATCGGCAATGGTTCCCAACTCGGGCATGAGCTCGGAAATCTCTGTCCCGCACTCACCGTGCTTTCGGAATTTCCAGGGTGTTCCCTTCAGTTGCTTCGTGGCTCGCTTGATGAAACTAAAACCGATATCCCCCTCGTAGCTTTTGCCATCGAGTCGAGAAAGTTCCGGTTTGGGATCCATCAAGTCCATATGAGATGGTCCGCCGTGTTGGAACAGCGAGATCATCGCCTTGGCTCGTGGTGGTCGATGCGGCTGCTTGGGTTTCATGTCGAAAACCGGAGGCCGCAGTTGCACCTCTTTGGGAACCCCCATCGCTTGATCTTCCATGAGCAATGAGGCAATGGCGAACATACCGATCCCCATCGCATTTTCCTGCAGGAAGGTTCGACGATCAAAAACACCATTTCGAAAAGGGCTCATGGGTCATTCCATGTAAAGGAATTGGTTGGAGCTGAGTAGCGTTTGACAAAAGTTCGTTAACGCTTGCTGCTCTGGGTTCTCGTTCTCGCGTTTGACCAATAGTTGTTTTTGATCGTGAAGGAACTTTTCCGCGAGTTGTATTTCTTCTGAGGAAGGTGGATGGCCGTAGGCGAGTTGCCATCCGAGACGAAGCTGCTCTGAAACGTCCGAGCCTGCAATCGTTTCGAGTCGTTTGGCGAATGCGGCAGATGACTTCAAAACAAAATCGCTATTCATCATCATCAGCGCCTGGGTCGGCACGTTTGAGATTTCTCGTTTGCCGCAGTTCACGTCCATGACGGGCGCGTCGAATGACTTCAAAAAGGCCACCGGCTGACTGCGGCGTACCTGCAAGTAAACACTACGCCGTTGACGATCGCCACTGGTGATCACCTGGCCGGTATCGTCCTGTGAGACGGCGACTGCCGGTCCATACATCTTGTCGTCGAGACGGTCACTCACAAACAAGATCGCATCGCGAATCGTTTCCGCCTCGAGCCGCCGGATCGGAAAATGTCCGTACAACTGATTTGAGCCGTCCACTTGCTGAGACAATTCTGTAGCCAGCGATTGCTGCCTGTAAACGGTCGAACGCATGATCAGGCGATGCAGATGCTTGAGGCTCCAGCCCTTCGCCATGAATTCGTCGGCTAACCAATCCAATAATTCAGGATGAGTCGGTGATGTGCCGAGCTGACCGAACTCATCCGGAGTCGAAACAAATGTTTGTCCGAAATGATGTAACCAGAAACGATTAACGAGCACCCGAGCGACCAGAGGATGCCGGCCACTGGTTAACCATCGAGCATAGGCCAGTCTGCGCCCTGAGGTTGGCCGCTGCGAGTCATTGAACGCGATTTCAAACGGCGCATCATCGGGGGCCGCGATGGTGAGTCCCCCCGGAGCAATCGCTTGTTTCGGTTGTCGATAGTCACCACGATAAAATAGTTGAGTTTCCGGCGGCGCATCCGCTGTGGGTTCGGTCAGAACTCGAATGAATTCCTCGGCCGGTTTTTTGCTGCGAATGTCTGAGATTTCCTTGTCGAACGCTTTCAATTTGTCGGCGTTCCCCTGGTTGTATTGATACAACACGCCCGGATGCAGCTTGCCGATGCTAGGATGCTCTTCTAACAAGGCCTTTTGTTTGTCATTTCGTGGGTCGGCTCGGTAAGCAGCCTCCAGTGGATCTCGCAGGGATTCTTCAAATCGGCTCAACTCTTTTTGCAACGCCGCCTCCATGAACTCGGCTTGCTTTTCATTTCTGGCGGCGATTTTTGGCGCGACTTCTTCTTCAATCGCTTGGACTTTGGATCGCTCGGCGTCGGTCATCATCGAAAGACGGCGGCCAGGTGGCGTTTGCCACTGTCGATAGTTGAGTGCCGGCTCGAAGACCGCTCGTAAGCGATAGTAGTCCGCCTGGGAGATTGGATCGTAGCGGTGGTCGTGACATTGAGCACAACCGACGGAAAGCCCGAGCAGGGAAGAGCTGACGATCTTCAACGTGTCCGTCATTACCTGGTTGCGATGCAGGTCATCGTTCTTCGAAGTTGTTGGGTCCGCTGCCATCCGCAGGTAGCCGGTTGCGGTTAACTGGTCGGTTTCTCGGTTGGAAAGGTTTTTGTACGGAGCCTCGACCAGCTCATCGCCAGCGAGTTGCCACGTGATAAATTGATCAAAGGGCATGTCCTGATTCAGCGAACGAATCACCCAGTCGCGATACCGAAAAGACCAGGGTCGTTGTTCATCTCGGTTACTGGCTCCCTCGGAATCTGCGTAACCGGCGACGTCCAACCAATGCCGACCCCATCGTTCTCCATAACGAGGTAATTCGAGCAGTTCATCGATGAGCGATTCCCAGGCTTGCTCGCTTTCATCGGCGAGAAACGCTTGAATCTGCTCGGGTGTAGGCGGCAGACCAATCAGATCGAGATACGCGCGGCGGATCAATGTCGTCTTGTCCGCGTCTTCGGCAAATGACAAACCTTTGGGTTCCAACTCGGCCAGCAAAAATGCATCAACGGGAGTTCGCACTCGCTGGACGGCTTTGATTTCGGGAACCGTTGTCCGCATGATCGGTTGATAGGCCCAATAGGCTCGTTCTTCAAGCGTGATGCCAAGCCCTGGGCCGAGACTTGCCGGTTCGGGGCGTGCCGTTGCCGCGCCCGATTCAATCCAACGTTCGATCGTCGCGATTTGATCCGCTGGAACCGGATGATCTCCCGGTGGCATCTCTCCGTCTTTAATTCGTTGCAGCAACAGACTGTCTTCAGCCGAACCTCGTTCTAAGGCGGTTCCGCTGTCCCCGCCTGCAACCATGAAACGCACGAGTCGCAGATCGAGACTTCCTTCAACCACCTCCGAAGCCCCATGACAATCGAAGCAGTGGGCGCGAAAAATGGGACGAATTTCACGTTCGAATGTTAATTCATCTCCGATGCTCAAACTTGAACAAGCGGCGACGAAAATTAGAACGGCGAATACTGTTAGAGATTGATGTTTCACGGTCATAAGTTGGAGGCATGCGAGTTGATGTGAACGAAGGGGTACGTCCTCACTCGTTCCAACCTAGGTTGGTTTCCGCAATATAACCAATTTCAGCTCGGATTCGAAACGTTCCTCTCCCCGCAAACCGCTTTTGTTTCCGGCGTTTTTTCGGGAATGCTGGGGAATGCAGGCCGTTTGCGGAGGTCGCTCCGATGTGGCGGCAAATCAAGATTAACCCAGGGCCGTCAAAGAATGCCGACTGAAGCTCGCAGAAAGATGTTTACCGTCGCGATCGACCTTGAAAGACACAAGCCTGTTAAGAGCTGTGCAGCCGGTATTCGGCTGCAGGGATGCTAGGACGCTGCTGTTTCCAATGTTGCCTGCGGTTGCAATCGAAGCTGGCGTGTCTTGCGCAGTTCTTCCAGGCTTTCAATTGTCTCTTGATTCCCAGAGGGCCAGATAATGTCGATCGCTTCGATCTGATCAGGACGGCTAATGCGAAGAGTTGTGTCCGACTGTGACAAGTATCCGGTGCCGGCTGAAACCTCGTGTAATTCCTGCTGGCCACCCGCATAACGAACGAGCACGCGAGTTCCGATCGGCAAGCCGTGACCCGTGACGGCGGCAACCGTCAGTGAATCGTGCGCCTTCGTCTGTCGGAAACCATAGCAAGGTCCGTTATTCGAGGCGATAAACAGTTCCGCCTGACCGTCGTTGTCCAGATCGACGAATAAAGCAGCTCGTGTACTATCTATCCAATCGACGCGGGATTCTTCGGAAACATCGCGAAGCGTGCCGTCTGAGTTTCGTAGGAAAAGTCGATTTGGAAGAGCTGCCGGCTGGCATAGATAGATGTCTTCCAGCCCGTCATTGTTAACGTCTGCAATGGCAATGCCGTTTCCACGACCTTCCACGCCGATGGTCGCTTCTAACTGGTTGTACCAATGATCCCTGCCGTGAATAAGCTGCTCATCAAGAACCAGACCTTCCTGGAAAACAGCTCGTGTTGCGTCGCTGAATGGCTCTGCAGTACCTGGTTGAGTTTGAATCTCTTCGTAATCAAAGGTTGAGATCTTCGCTAGTTTGGGTTTGCCCGTTTCTAGCGACCACTCACAGTCCCAGGTGGAATTGACCTGAACTCTACTTGAGTCCAGTAACGCTCCCGCCATTTGGAAATAGGCTCGTGTGGCAGCTTTGTCTCCAGTGACTTTGACCCGAATGATTTTGAATTTGAAATGGGCTTGAGTGTGTCCGGTGAATATCGCACCTTGCCGCTCTTGCGAATTGGTTTCTATCCGGCGTTTTCGCTTTTTGAGTCGTTGTTGTCGGTTACCGCGGATTCCAAATCACTGAATCTTGCGTCAATTCGTTGCAGCAGGATCTTTGAATTGATCTTCTCGCTGATGTAATGGCTGATATCAAGAAAACAAAAATAGGCTGGGTCTTCATTCAATTCGTGAGCGGAGAATTCACCGAGCGCCTGTTGTCTTAGGCCCGTAACTTCATGTAGCAATTCTTGGAGTCGCTCGGTATCGTCAATACCCGGTGTCGAATCAAGATGAGCTTGTTTCAATTCGATCGCCAAAAGGTTGTCCAGGTACTCGTCAAGACGGTGGCCCTTGTTGCGATCACTCCGTCGTTTGAGCCATCGGATGACGACGACACCTGCGATCACAGCTGAAGCAATCAGTGAGTACAAGGCTTCCCAGTCCTGGAAAGTATCGGCATCGAAGGATTGTGGATCATAAAAACCGAGGGATCCTGGGTGGATGTCGAATTCAGCTTTTCGTTGTGCATAGCGCCGCCGTTCGACGGGAGGGAGAGAAAACAATTCCTTAAGACCATAATTGCGGCAGAAATCATCCCCGAGCACCCAACTTGTAATCTTAGCGACGGTGTGATCTCGTACTTTGGCATTGGCCAAGAGGGTGGCCTCTAAGCTGACACTTTCGAGCATCTGCTGCGGTAAGAATTCGCGAGAATTGAGGACATACATACCAGCGGGGATTTGAGCAGGCGATAACAGCACCTCTTGAGCACACAATGAATCGACTCGTGGGACGCCAATGAGGGTGCAGTTGCCAATGTTCAGTAATTTGTGGATATGGTTTTCGGTTTTCCCGATCCCTTCCGTAATGATGGCGGCGTCAAATCTTCGAGTTCCCGATTTACCGGACCAGTCATCGATCACGGCAAGCGGACCCTCCCTTATCAAATTATCTGAATCCGGGATCGCCAGGTGATCCAGTAAAATCATGCTCATCGCCAGGTGTCCTGATTGAGGATCACCGACCGCGATTCTTTTCCCCAACAGATCGTCTGCTGAAGAGATTGCAGCGTCATTGTGGACCAGAATGTGCGCGATCTCTGGAAATAGATTCGCGACGAATCGAATATTGTCGACTTTGTGGGGAAGGTTCGAATTGCCCGCATCGACCGGTAATACTTCTCCGTGATGATCATTCGTGGAGTTTCGTAAGAGCCTATCGGTACCGGACTGGTAGATGGCAAATCCAACTTCACCCGCTTGTAGTTGAGTTAGGTTTTCCAGGGATCCATGACTGAGTACCGGAGTGGCCTGCTCAACTAATTCGTACGTTTCTAAAGTTCTGGCAAGTCCATCGGCGATGCTGGCGTAAACGCCAGCCGGTTCACCGCCAGCAACCTTCAGATTCACCTTTTCAGGTGCCTTCATCGCTTCTGAGATGAAAAACAGCAGGATGGGCAAGAGGACTACAATGATACTTAGCGTTGCACGAAACCATGGAAGCTGCCAGAAATAGGGCTTGGCAGGTGGTTGGTATTTTGGGTGATTGGTGATCCCCAGTGTCTCCCAGATTTCCACGGTTTCAGCGAAGTTGGGATCCCTGTCTTCCGAGTGACTATTCGTTGGATCGACCATTAGATCAGCCTTTTCGTTTGATATACCGATACGCGACCGAGATCGTGTCATTCCATTCGTGGTCAAAAATGATCTGCGGATTGATTTTACTGCACAAGAACGTGAATCGGCACATTGATCCTCCGCAAACAAACTCAATTACTTTGACAGGGACCGAGCCCGCTTCGGTTGGGTTCACGTCACCTATCGAATTTGGGGGCACTTTGCTAGGCTTTTTCCAGCCGTCTATGTTCGCATCGCAATAGGGTGATTGGTGTCTGATAATTCTGAAGATCGTCGAGCTTTTTACCAGGAACGGGTCACATCTTGCGATGCTGAGCTCGCTCATTGGGGACTTATCAGTACTCGGTTGTCCCGTTTTCGTGGGCTGACGTTTTTTGCAGCGGCACTCTTCGCCGCGTGGGGGAGCTTCGGCGATACGGCACCGATACTCATGTATGCTCTGGCCGCGACGAGTTTTCTTGGCTTCATTGCTCTGATTGTCTACCACGAATCAGTCGATGTTCGTGATCGCGTTGCTCGAGAAAGAAGGGCATTGAATCGCGATCAATTGAATCGTCTTGGTCGACACTGGAACAAAATACCAGAGCAACCTATTGAGATTCCGACCGAGCAGATCGCTCTGGCGAAAGATCTGGATCTCTTTGGACATGCTTCGCTCTTTAAATTGATCTGCAATGCTCAGACGCCTATCGGTAGACGTATGCTGCGTGACTGGCTCTTGGTGCCTGCCGATGGGGATGAGATTCAAGCCCGTCAGGAAGCTGTGCAACAGTTAACGCCTCTGGTCGATCTTCGCGAAGAATTAGCCATGCGAGGTCGGCTCATTGCCAAGAGCGGCGCGGGACCTGATGCCTTCATGGATTGGGTGGAAGGGAAGGGTTGGCTGGAAGGGCGAGCGTTCGTTCTCGTCAGCGCTCGAGTACTTGCTTTGGCGAATTTGATCAGTCTTCTGCTGTTGATCTTCGGGATCGTTCCACCTTTTGTTGCGGGAGTCTCGCTCGCGGCTTTCGTAATCCTCAGCATGATCTTTAACGTCGTCTTCACCGGCCATGTCCATGAAATCTTTAATTCGGTCGACTCGAAGCAAAATGATATTCAGATCTATCGCCAGTTAATCGATGACGTGAGTCGACTTCCAATCGAAGGTCTCAAAGCAGAGAGCCTTAAGGCGAAACTTGGTGCACCACCCGATCAACCGCAGAAGACTTTGCATGCGTTAACGCGAATCATGCGTTTTGCCAATCTGCGTCGTTCCTCTCTGTTTGGTGTTTTTCACATCCTGTTGCAGATTCTTTTCCTGATCGACTATCAGGTGTTGATCGCGCTGGAACGTTGGCAACGTCGGCATCGTGCTGAAGTGCGACCGTGGTTTGAGGCGATCGGTGAACTTGAATGTCTCGCTTCGCTTGCGACTCTTTCTTTTGACGAGCCGCGGTGGTGTCAGCCGAAGCCGGTTCAAAATGGCAAGCTGACGGCTCAAGAACTCGGACATCCTCTGCTCGGTGACTCGTGTGTTCGAAATAGCGTTGAGATAGGACCGGCCGGAACTTTTCTGCTTGTTACCGGGTCGAACATGTCGGGGAAGAGTACGCTGCTGCGCGCGATCGGCTTGAACGCGACCCTGGCTCAGGCAGGGGCCGTGGTCTGTGCGACCGAAATGAGCTGTGCTTCGTTTGTGGTTGCGACGAGCATGAGGATTCATGATTCGTTGGAAGATGGCGTTTCATTCTTCATGGCCGAACTCAAGAGACTGAAGCAGATTGTTGATCAATCGAACTCTCTTCAATCAGTATCAAATCGCACCCTGTTGTTCTTGCTGGATGAGATTCTCCAGGGAACGAACTCAGTGGAAAGGCATATCGCGGTCACGCGCGTGCTCAATCGATTAGTCGAAAACGGTGCTACCGGCGCCGTCTCGACGCATGACCTGGAGCTTGCCGACAGCCCCGAGCTTTCGCAGGTCTGTCAAACTGTTCACTTTCGGGAAACGATTCATGAGACCGGCAAAGATCGCCGCATGACCTTCGATTACAAGATGCGTTCGGGGGTTGCGACGACGACCAATGCCTTGAAGTTGTTAGAACTGATCGGATTGGGTGAACAATCCGAATAGCCTTATCCGTTCAAGGCTTTGCCTGCGTTTCCCTTTTGAAGCCTATTTCATAGGCAAATTGCCGAGATTCATAGTCCGTTAGTGGTCAGGATCGCTGGCAATCTCTTGCCTTGGCGAGAAGCATTTGATCTTCGAGCAACTCTCTGGAATGATTTCGAATGTGCGGGCACAATAAGGGTTCGTCTTGCAATGATCAACGATTCGTTTCGACACTTCGATTTCGTTTGGAGGTTTTCGTGTTCAGGATGTTTTTGCTCGTGTTTTGGTTTGCCTTGCTCTGCGTTCCCGGGCATGTTGTAGCAGAGTTGGCGGACACAGAAGTCTCTGATGCGCAGATTCAATCGGCCCTTGAACGCTCTGGTGATAACCGTGACCAGATCGAAAAGGCTCTCGCAGCATCGACGCCTGAACAGCTTCGTGCGACCCGGTTTCTGATCGCCTACATGCCTGAACGTGATCTGACTTCTCTGTCGTCCAAGTTTATCCATGACAATGTACGTCTGGCTTATAAAGCTCGAGCTGCCACTGCTTGGGGTGAAATGATTCCCGAGTCTTTGTTTTTCAACGATGTCTTGCCATACGTGTCGATGAATGAGCGACGTGATGAATGGCGAGCTGAATTCTTTGAGCGTTTTCTGCCACTTGTGAAGGATTGCAAAACGCCGACAGAAGCCGCGCAGATTTTGAACCGTGATATGTACAAGATTCTCGATGTGCAATATCACGCTCGCAAGCGGCCCAAGCCCGACCAAAGTCCGTATGAGTCGATCGAAGCCAAATATGCTTCTTGCACAGGGCTTTCCATTCTGTTGATCGACGCGTGTCGAGCCGTTTGTGTGCCAGCTCGTTTTGCTGGAACACCGCTGTGGGCTAAAAAAATAGGCAACCACAGTTGGGTTGAGATATGGGATGGCAAGTGGCATTTTACAGGCGCTTGCGAATACAACGCCAAGGGGCTCGACCAAACCTGGTTTCAGCGTGATGCTTCGCATGCCATCAAAGATAATCCCCTGCATGCGATTTATGCTTCTAGTTGGCGGATGACCGGTACCAGCTTTCCTATGATTTGGGAACGCGATGCCAAATACGTTGCGGCCGTGAATGTGACCGATCGCTATGCGGCGAAAGCGGCGGAGATTCCGACTGGAAAGATCATGCTGACGATTGAGATCTACAATGCTGCCGGTCAACGCGTCAGCAGGCAGGTCACGATTCGTCAAGCCGATGAGATCATCAAGGCTGCCAAAACGAAAGGGCAGGGCGATGATTCGAATAACAAGCTCGAACTGTTTTTGGATCCCAATACACAGTACACCCTGGTCGTTGACGATCCCAACGGTTCTGAACGTCTGCGATCCTATCGCACTACCAAAGAACAACGTCAGACGTGGAAGGTATTCCTGAATGCCGAGCCCGCAAATGCCGCCGTTGCGGATCCAATCGCAAAGTTGGAGCAGGCGTTGGCAGAGGCTGATTTAGACTACGAAGAATTGTCGCAAGCAACATTCAGCCAACAGCCGTTGACGAAAGACCAAGCCGGGCAGGCTACCGCATTACTCTGGCAACACCACCTGAAGATGTTGCGTAAAACGCGTGCGGAAGAAATGAAGCAGAAGTCGATTCAGCTGGGTGACAAGAATCTCAAATTCGACTACATCATTTATGGCGACAAACCAGCAACCGGTCGCAGTCTCTACATTTCGCTTCACGGTGGCGGGGGCGCGCCGGCTCGAGTCAATGATCAACAGTGGGAGAACCAGAAGAAGCTCTATCAACCCAAGGAAGGTGTTTATCTCGCCCCGCGAGCGCCGACCGATACATGGAATCTTTGGCATCAAGCACATATCGATCCGCTTTTTGATCGGTTGATCGAAAACCTTGTTGCTTTTGAAGACGTCGATCCCAATCGAGTTTATGTGATGGGATATTCGGCGGGTGGTGATGGTGTGTATCAGATCGCGCCTCGTATGGCCGATCGTTGGGCGGCTGCGGCAATGATGGCCGGACATCCTAATGATGCGTCACCACTAGGTTTGCGGAATATTGGTTTCGCACTCCACATGGGGGCTAATGACGGGGCATACAAACGAAATGAAGTAGCGCGTCAGTGGAAAGCCCGACTTGCCGAATTACAGGCGGCTGATCCCGAAGGCTATCGACACCAGGCCGTCATTCATGAAGGAAAGGGGCATTGGATGGGTCTACAAGATGCCATCGCAGTGCCCTGGATGGCAGAATTTACTCGCAATCCCCATCCGCATCAGATCGTCTGGCAACAAGATGACGTCACTCAACCAAGGTTCTATTGGTTGGCGGTCGAGCCCGGTTCTGCCAAAAAGGGAGCTATCCTGCGAGCGCAAGTTGAAGGACAGGTGATCGATTTAAACTCCGACGATGTGTCGGATCTGCGGTTGCTGCTCCACGACGAATTAATCGATCTCGACCAACCGGTGGTAATTCGGTTCAACGAAAAAGAGGTGTATTCGGGGCAGGTGAAACGCACGATCGGAGACCTGTTGGATAGCCTGAATCGGCCCGGAGCATGGGCAGCTACAACTGTGCAAGTTTCCAGCCCGTGAGATAAACGAGCACCGGTGACAGCTATGAAAATCGGCAGCAGCTATTACAACCGGAGAAGTCGGTTCGATCGATTCTCTTTTTTAGCCTTTCGAATTGGAAACGATGATGTTGTTTATTCGTACACTTATACTTTCGAGTACCCGTGAGGGTTTGAAACGTTCATCGTAGTGTCGGTATCACGACGCTGTTTCTTGTCCGTTCCTGTGAATAGATATTGATCGAATGACGGCAATTCTAGGGATATCAGCGTTCTATCATGATTCCGCGGCGGCGCTTGTCGTCGATGGGCAGATCGTCGCAGCTGCTCAGGAAGAACGGTTTACGCGGAAAAAACATGATTATCGTTTCCCGCAACACGCCGTTGATTTTTGTCTGAAGGAAGCCGGACTTGCTCCCAGCGATTTAACGTACGTGACGTTTTACGATAAGCCGCTCACTAAATTCGAGCGTTTGTTGGAGACCTACCTGGCGTTTGCTCCCGTCGGATATCGTTCATTCCGACAGGCAATTCCGCTGTGGCTCAAGCAGAAATTGCATCTGCCGCGTGAAATGCGAGCTGGGTTGCGAGGTGAATACACCAAGCGATTTGTGTTCACGGATCACCATGAGTCCCACGCAGCCAGTGCCTTTTTCCCCTCGCCCTTTGAAGAGGCGGCCATTCTGACCTTGGATGGAGTGGGGGAATGGTCGACAACCTGCTGTGGCGTAGGTCGCGGAAATAAGATTGATCTAAATGAGGAGATTCGTTTTCCCAGTTCGTTGGGGTTGCTCTATTCTGCCTTCACTTATTACACCGGGTTTCGGGTCAATAGCGGTGAATACAAGGTGATGGGACTGGCACCGTATGGTCGTCCTATCTACAAGGACCTGATTCTCGATCACCTTTTAGATCTTAAAGACGACGGTTCATTCCACATGGACATGTCGTACTTCAACTATTGCCAGGGGCTGACGATGACAGGCCCCAAGTTTCACAAGCTTTTCGGCGCTGAACCGCGCGAACCCGAGTCTCAAGTCACTCAGCGAGAGATGGATCTGGCTGCTTCGGTCCAGGCTGCGACCGAAGAGATCATGATGCGGATGGCTCGACACGCACATGCTCAAACCGGGCTTAAGAATCTCGTCCTGGCTGGCGGAGTTGCGTTGAACTGTGTCGGTAATGGAAAAATCCTGCGGGATGGTCCCTTTGAAAATGTCTGGATTCAGCCAGCGGCTGGCGATGCCGGAGGCGCTCTGGGAGCGGCGCTATTTGTCTGGCATCAGTTGCTCGAAAAACCCCGCAACCCGCAAGGGCGCGACACTCAGAAAGGCTCTTTGTTGGGGCCATCTTATGGGGATCAAGAGATTGAGTCGGTTCTCAGTCAGCAAGGGATGCAATTCACAAAATGTGGATCCGAAGATGAACTTTGTCGATCGGTCGCTGAATTCATCGCAGATGAAAAAGTGATTGGATGGTTTCAGGGACGTATGGAATTTGGACCCCGCGCACTGGGTGCACGCAGCATTATCGGCGATGCGCGAAGCGAAAAGATGCAGTCAGTCATGAACTTGAAAATCAAGTTTCGGGAGTCATTTCGCCCCTTTGCTCCCATCGTGCTCAAGGAGCATGTGCATGAGTACTTTCAGATGCGAGAAGGTGAGGATAGCCCTTACATGTTGCTTGTCGCACCTGTCCAAGAAGATATTCGGACCGAGCTGGGCGATGATCACGACGAGGCATTCGGGATCGAGAAGCTGAATTTTTCTCGATCGACGATACCCGCTGTCACTCATGTCGATTATTCAGCAAGAGTTCAGACAGTTGATGATGAGAGAAATCCTTTATTGCATCAACTCATGAACCACTTTTATCAGATTACCGGGTGCCCGGTTCTCATCAATACGAGTTTTAATGTTCGCAGTGAGCCAATTGTTTGTACGCCGGAGGACGCTTTGCGATGCTTCTTGATGACGGATATGGACGTCCTCGTCCTGGGGAATTATTTCGTCACCAAGCAGAAGCAGGACCAAGAGATCTCCGATACTGAACGGCAAAAGCATTTAGCCCAGTTCCAGCTCGACTAGAGATTGAATCATGAGTTTCATCGACATCAATTGGAAGCCTGATCATCGTCAGTTGCGACAATTCGCCTGGATGGCATTAGTCGCATTACCGCTGATCGGTTGGATTTGGGGGGCTTCCACGAACGTTCTTTCCTGGTTGGCGGGTGCCGGAGCAGTTCTCGTTGTTCTGAGTTATGTGGCGCCGGTTATCGTGCGACCATTCTTTCTGGGATTAACGTTGGTCACTTTTCCGATCGGTATGGTCGTTGGCGAAGTCGTGATGCTCATGATCTATATCACGGTCTTCCTGCCCATCGCTCTGATTTTTCGTTTGCTCAGACGTGATGCGTTAGAATTGAAAGTTGATCAGACGAAGATGACCTATTGGAAACCGAAAAAACAACCTCGAAGCGTCGAAAA
>Ga0163179_10001943_pt1 | contig 14529 bp, 11 predicted proteins | sample AtlANTMetagenome_FD_109643 | JGI IMG/M metagenome (GOLD analysis project Ga0163179, IMG submission 109643) | Marine eukaryotic phytoplankton communities from the Atlantic Ocean - Atlantic ANT 2 Metagenome | ecosystem: Environmental > Aquatic > Marine > Oceanic | place: North Atlantic Ocean...
CCTGGCGATTTTTGGCGTCACCGGCTTTGTGCTCGACAAAGCCGGGCATCCTGAAACCATCCATATCCCTCTCTCATTGATCTTAGGACTTGGGGTGGGGTGGTTTGCAGCCTGGATCTTCCACAAACTCAAGAACACCACTGTGGATTCCTCGGCAAATGTCGATCAAATCCGCGGACAGGACGGCGTCGTCGTCATTAGCATAGGTCCCAATAAAACCGGCAAGATCCGTATGCACATCAAGGAGCAAGACATCGAACTCACAGCCCACACTCAACAAGACAAAATCTTAGAGATCGGTACCCGGGTACTCGTCGTCAAAAGTGAAAACGGCCAGGCAGATGTGGTTGCTTTTCCTGAACTCACCAAGGACTAATCAATGCTCATTGCAACCAGTCTATCTCCCGCAATTACAGGCGCGATCATCGGTCTTGTAATCATCCTCATCTTGGTCATATCCGTGACAAGACTGCTCTTCATTTGTGGACCAGAGGAAGTGCTCATCTTCTCAGGACGCCAACGAAAGGCCGCTGACGGAAGCCAAATTGGCTATGAGGTCACATTCGGCGGAAAGCGTTGGAAGACACCACTTATCGAACGCGTGGATCGCATGGACTTGCGAACCATTCCGATCGATATCAAATCCTCAAACGCCTACTCCAAAGGCGGTATCCCACTCCGTCTCCACGCCATCGCAATGGTGAAAGTCACCGACAATCCAAAGCTGATCAATAACGCTGTAGAGCGCTTCCTCGGACGAGACATCTCAGAACTTCGACGTGTAGCGAAAGAGACGCTTGAGGGTCATCTCCGAGGTGTTGTAGCTCGACTCACGCCCGAAGAGGTCAACGAAGACCGCCTCAAATTCGCCCAAGCGCTCCAAAAAGAAGCCCAAGACGACTTCGCAAAACTGGGCATTCAGCTCGACATCCTAAAAGTTCAAAGTGTGCAAGACGATGTGAATTACCTCGGCTCAATTGGACGTGAACGGATCGCGATGGTTCTGCGAGATGCCGAAGTTGCCGAGTCAACATCCAAGTCCCTTGCAGAACAAGCAGAAGCCAAGGCCAGACAAAATGGCGAGGTGGCGAACCAAAAAGCCCAAACCGCGATCCTCAGTAAAGAGAATGAGGTAAAGCGAGTCGAAGCGGAACAAGACGCACTCGCTTCTATGGAAGAAGAGCGTACAGAACAAGCCGCACTCCACGCGAGAGCACAAGCAGAGCAAGCGCTCCAAGAAATCCGAAAGTCGGTAGAAGAAAGCCGTCTAACTGCAGATGTTGTCCTACCCGCTCAAGCAGAAGAAAGAGCCGAAGCCCTACGTGCTCGCGGTGAAGCAGCACAGATTGAACAACACGGTCGTGCCCGAGCCAAAGCACTAGACTTGATGACAGAGGCCTGGAAGAAAGCAGGCCCTGACGCCAAAGACATCTTCCTTATCCAAAATCTCGAAACCGTCCTCGAAACCGTCGTTGAACGAGTCAACTCCATTGAAGTAACTGAAGTCAATGTACTCGACTCCGGCGATGGCACGGGTCTCGCTACCTATGCATCCGCATACCCAGCAATGGTCGCGCAAGTCCTCGAAGAACTCGAAAAGACTACAGGTGTCGATGTGGTCGGTATTCTCGCACCGGAGAAAAAATAATGACTTCTATGGAACTCCCCATGATTCTCGGCGGAATCGTCCTCCTCTCACTCTGGGTGCTCTATCTCGCAATCCAGAAGCTACTCTTCATCTGTGGTCCCAATGAGGTCCTGATCTTCTCGGGCAGTCCCTCCGTCGTGAACAATCGCAAGGTGGGCTACCGGATTGTAAAAGGCGGAATGAGTCTTCGACGGCCTCTTGTTGAAAAAGTCGATCGCATGGACCTCACGAATATGACCGTGGAGGTCAGCGTCGTGGGTGCATACTCCAAAGGGGGTATTCCTTTGGCCGTCCAAGGTGTCGCCAACCTCAAAGTGGCTGGAACCCAACCGCTCCTCCACAACGCGCTTGTTCGCTTCACGGGTCGATCTCGCGGAGAGATCATCGCGATTGCTAAGAACACACTCGAAGGCAACCTTCGTGGCGTCCTCTCCCAGCTGACTCCTGAAGAAGTCAACGAAGACAAACTGGCCTTCGCCGAGAAGCTTCTTGAAGAGGCCGAAAATGATCTGGCAACAATTGGACTCGTATTGGATCAACTTAAAATCCAAAACGTATCGGACAATGTAGGCTACCTCGACTCCATTGGTCGTATTCAATCCGCAGATTTGCAGAAGCGAGCACGCATTGCTGAGGCCAATGCCAAGGCTAGATCAATCATCCAAGATGCAGAAAACCGGATGCAAGCCCGAATCGCTGAAGCCGAGGCAAAAATCAAGATTGTCGAAGCACAAACAGAACGACGAATTGCTGACGCGGTCACCGGGCGTGAAGCCGTTGTCGCAGAACAAGTTGGTCAGGTCAAAGCCGCGATTGCGAAAGCCACAGCGGAGTTGGAAGTCCAAAAAGCGCGTGTCGAGCAAGTGCGTAGACGCTTAGAAGCCGACATTATCGCACCCGCAAAGGCTGGCATGGAAGCCGAACAATCCGAGGCAAAAGCGTCGGCGGCCAAGATCTATGAAGATGGCCGTGCAACAGCAGCAGTCCTCGATGAGATGATCAAGACTTGGCAGTCCGGTGATGGTGCTGCACGAGATATTTTCCTCATGCAAAAGCTCCAAGTGGTCATGTCTTCCCTTGTCGATACCATTCAGAAAGTCCAGGTCGACAAACTCACCATTCTTCCAAGTTCCGATGGACGCATCTCCGATACCGTCCGCTTGGTGGAAGAACTGAAGGCGGGTGTAGATGTGGATTTACCCAAGCTACTCAAACAATTTGTCACCAAAGACAAAGTCGCACTGACTGACGAAGCCGGATAGGGACGGCCTCCACCACTACGGGCAAAAGAATTTCTGAGATCCACGGCAACACCACAGGGCTAAAGGCCCAACAATCCAAGGCTCTAAAAAGCCTGTATGGCCGTCGTGTACCTCAAGACGCGTTCATCAATCCCGAAACGGCTCGAAGACTCTGCGAAATCTCTCTAGACTGCAATCGCCAAGTTGGCTTGTTGGTCAATCGACGAGGAGAAATCCAGAAAGTCATCGTGGGTGACGCTCACCAGATCTTTATTCCAGAACTCGGAAGAACACGCGGTGCAAGCGACCGATTTCGCGGACTACGTCTCGTACTGACCCATCTACGCGGCGAAGGCATTACCAAAGACAATCTGACAGACCTCTCCCTGTTGCGCTTAGACGCCATCGTGGTCGTACAGGTCGAAAAATCGGGATTACCCGGTGCCGTTGAACTGGCCTATCTTCTGCCGCCTCTTCCAGACCGGCAAAAAATGTGGGAGGTGGAAAAACGGTCAGATGTACATGGTTGGGATGCCAACTTTCTCACCTGGATCCAAGACCTCGAAACACAATTCACCGCGGCACTCACCGGAATAGAAACGGCAGGAAAAGAACGGGCTGTACTCATTGGGGTAGCCACAAGGGGCCGCACATCGGCCCGACGCTCCATCGCAGAATTGGAACGCCTCGCACATACCGCTGGCCTCCAAGTCGTCGATCGTGTGATTCAATCTCGTTCAAGGCCCGATCCAAGAAGCTTTGTCGGCAAAGGAAAGCTTGAAGACGCCCTGCTTCGCTGCATGCACCTTCACGCCGAAGTCCTGATTTTCGATGGGGAACTCTCCCCATCCCAACTGCGAAACATCGCCACCGATACGGCCCTAAAAGTCCTCGATCGAACCCAACTGATCCTCGATATCTTTGCGATCCGAGCCACCACCCGAGAAGGAAAGCTCCAAGTCGAGTTAGCGCAACTTCGATACCGCAAACCGCGATTGGCGATGATGTCCACCGCCATGAGCCGCTTGACGGGTGGAATTGGGGGGCGCGGACCTGGCGAGAGCAAACTTGAGATCAATCGACGACGTGCTGATGAACGCCTGAGAAGAATCGAAAAACAACTCGAAAAACTGGGTAAGGACCGTGCACTCCGCCGTCGGCGGCGAAAACGAGTCGGTCTGCCGATGGTAAGTATCGTCGGATATACCAACGCTGGTAAATCCACTCTACTCAATCGAATGACGCGATCGGATGTGGATGCCGAAGACAAACTCTTCGCCACGCTCGATCCCACCAGTCGTCGAATGCGTTTCCCAAGAGACCGTGAAGTGATTCTCACCGATACAGTCGGCTTCATTCGAGAGCTCCCAAAGGAGTTGGTGCAAGCGTTTCGCTCCACGCTCGAAGAAGTCGTAGAAGCAGACTTACTCCTCCATGTCATCGACAGCACCAGTGCCGAATCTCTGCAACACGCCGAATCGGTGGACAAAGTGCTCAAAGATCTCGGAGTGGAAAACACATCTCGTATCTTGGTGCTCAACAAGATCGATGCGCTAAGCGAAGAACAACGGGTTGAAGCCCAAATTCTCTTTCAGGGCTACAGTTGCAGTGCAGCCACCGGAGAGGGCCTCATGCCCTTGATGGAAGCGATTGAATCCCAACTCTTCATCGACGGAAAGAGCAACACAAGTGACATAGATTCCGACGAGGTCTTGTAAGAACAAAAATGCTCGGATAGTCTTCTGTCAATCAACCAATGAGAAGGACTATTTCATGAAGACCTCACCCATCTATATCGGTCTCGCTATCTTGGGCATGGCATGTACCGGTGGAACCGGCGGCACTGACGGCTCCAAAGACAACGATCCCAACGACTCAGGCTACTACGACACGAGTGACACGAGCTACTACGACACGAGTGATACGAGCTACTACGACACCAGCGATACCGGGCTGCCGCCAATTTACGACGGCGACACGTCGATTGGCGTTGATTCTTCCAACCCAAGCTACCCAAGCGATGGCCAGGGCAATGCCAAAGAAGCGATCAATGTGTCCTGCTCAAGCCATCAGTTTGATTTTGAGTTCTACACCATTGGACTGACTGGTGGTGGCCAACTCCAAATCACCGGCGCAGGCTGGGAAGAAGACCACTACATTGGATCTGCCGAATTTGACGCAGACGGATGGTGGGATCAGCTTCAACTCACGTTGCCGCATGTCGACCCCGATACCGATGGGGATGGCTATGGCGATACCTACGGTAGTGACGGCTATCTGTACCAAGTAGACAACACCACAAGTGTTGCCGGGAACACCCTCTACAACTGCGTTCATTTTGCGACACAAAGTTCGGGCCTAGCACTCACTTATCAGTTGACTGTCTTTGATTTGGACAACGTAAAAGCAGACTGTGCGGTATGGGGAGATGACCCCGGTGCGTTCTCTGACGGTTGTGAGACTTGGAACTAAATTCCACCCCACACCCATACAAAAAGGCCGGCATCAGTATGATGCTGGCTTTTTTTTCGGCGTGTACTGCAACCCTCCAAGACAGCGCAATAGACCCACCTCTCATCACATCGGTTGACTTCGGGTGCGATAACAACACCGACGAATGGTCCATGCGAATCTTCACTACAAGCTGGACCAACGGGGGGGATGTCGTAATGGCCACAGACGACCGGATTGAGATTCACGGCGTCGACTCCATCCGAAAAAGTCCAGGTGGCCAACAGGATGAACTCCTGATGCTACTGCGGATCGAGCCTGACCCCGATGATGCCAAGAGTGGAAGTGCTTCCGGATTTTTGTGTACAGATGAAATCCGTGACCAACTCGCACTACGACTGGCGATCTACACCTATGAAGGCGATTTAGAAGGTGATTGTTGGCAGTGGGGAGAAGAAAAAGACTTTAGCCCCTGGGGCTATACCGGCTGTCCTTACGTCGAGGTCGACGAGGACAACTGAAGCGCTAACTCAATCGCCGCCACCATAGAATTCGGATCGGCAACGCCCTTACCGGCAATGTCATCTGCTGTGCCGTGGTCGACTGAGGTCCGAATCAGTGGCAAGCCAAGACTCCAGTTCACTAGCTGACCGAAAGCCACCATCTTCAAGGGTGGCAAGCCCTGGTCGTGGTACATCGCAAGCAGCATATCGGCCTCACCGCGCCGAAGTGACCCAAAGGCGGTTTCCGCGGCAATAGGGCCCACAATATCTAGCCCTTCCCCACGGAGGGCACGGCATACGGGCTGGATAATCTCTTGTTCCTCTGACCCCAACAACCCTTCCTCACCTGCGTGAGGATTCATCCCCGCCACCACCAAACGCCTTCTTTTCAAGCCAAGCTGTTTCAACCCATGGTCACACAAACGAATACAACGCGCCAAACGCTCGGTTGTCATGGCTTGCGATACTGTCATCAAAGGGATGTGTGTCGTCACCAGCCCCACTCTCAACCCCGCGCCCACAAAGGCCATCATCGGGTCTACACCGCATAGCGCTCCGATAAAGTCGGTATGCCCGGTGTACTCAAAACCTTGCTGAACAAGCCGCCCCTTATGAATGGGACCCGTCACCAATGCGGCTCCAGCACCACTCAAACAGGCATCGACAGCAAATCGTATGGAAGCAACCTCAATCGGCTCATCCACCGTATGCGGTTCCAAAATACAGAGTTCTTTCACGTCTGCAATGGACTGAACCACCGGTAAATCCGGCCCCCAGCGCTGTATCGCTTCTCGCTGACCGACAATGACTGCTCGCAGTCCAAGCTGGCCAGCCGCCTTGACAGCCACCTCCGGACCGATCCCGGCTGGGTCTCCGGCGGTAATAAGTAGCGGAGGGGTCATGGCGCTTGGAGCTTGACCTCAACACTTGCTTTGCGTCGCGCTTGAACAAGCCACAAAGCACGCTCTTGCTCGATCTTCTGCATCATCAACTCGCCTTGAAGTTGATTTAGAATCGCCTCCATCGGAGGCACCGCTGCGGGGGCTTCTGCCGCATATCGCAGCAGAAAAACGCCTCCTTCCGTCACAACTGGCTCGCTGACCTCACCCACAGCAAGCGCCCAAGCCGCCGATTCCAATACGTCGACCAGCTCCCCACGCTGATACGTCGACATCTGTCCATCACGACTTGCATAAGGGCTCTCTGGAAAGGCCTTCACCACATCTACCCAAGACTTACCACCACCCAAATCTGTTTTTGCTTGCTGAAGACGCGCGACAAAAGCTTGGGGCGCATCGAGACTTGCCTCCGAGGACCATGGAAGAAAAACACCCTCCAGAACGCGACTGGGCTCTAAGTCGGCGACCTTTCGTCGATACAGCGCCACCACCTCATCATCTGAAAGACTGACACGCGGCTGTAAGACCACCTGATCAAACTTCATCCCACGCAATTCCTGGGTGATTCCGTCACGGTAGGAGGCCCAATTGAGACCGCTTCGTTCGACTTCCTGTTTAAGTCGCGTCCGATCAACGCCATTGCGAGAGGCAATATCATCCAGAGCCTGATCCACCTCCACCGCAGTGACATCAATCGCCAAACGAGCCATCTCTTGCACCATCAACTCCTGTGCGACCAGCTCATCAAGCACCTTGAGCTCAGCGCTACGTCGACTCTCTTTCGATGCATCAGATGTCAATGCTTCCGCAATGAAGTCGCCCCCTACCTCGTAAATCTCGGAGAGAGCTATCACCTCATTGTTCACCACCGCAGCCACACGTTCTACCACCTCCGCTTGGGATAGAGTCGGAGATAAAAAGAACAATCCGAGTACGTGGCAAATACGCATATAAAAGTCCTACTTTCCGTGGGGGTGAATGCCCGGCTCTAACTTCGGCAACCCACCACCTTTGGTTGGATTAGGAGCAGTCAACATCGGACCTGCTCCAGACCGTGCTCCGCCAATACTTTTCGCCTCAACGTTGATACCGCTGAGCTTATTGTCATCCACACTCACAGCCGTGTTCTGCTTAAGAACACCCACATACACTGCCATCAGTGCCTTCATACGATCATTCTTGAGCTTCCGAAGGACAGCTCCGCGCACCTGCTGAAAGGTCCGCTCGTGCCGTTCACGTTTCTTGGCAACCATCAAGATATTGTAGCCATCCGAGGTCTTGAACACACTGGAGACCTCATTTGCTGCCATACCAAAAGCCTTGTCGACGAGGGCCTGATCGATACCAGGCTTTCCTGATTTCGGAACAAAGCCCATATCGCCACCACGGCGCTTGAAGTCTCCGTCAGAAAACTTGGCTGCGAGCTCTCGGAAACGGCTTGAATCCGCCTTGATTTCCTTATGCAGGCGATCCGCCTCAGCTTTAGAAGCTGCTGCATCTCTATCTGCGGTTTCTCGGATCAGAATACGACGAATCTGTACTTTGGCTTGAATGACAAAATCATCCCGATTCGCGTTGTAATAGGCACGGAGGTCTGCTTCCGGAAATTGATTATTGGTAATGTCTTTGTACACCACATCACGAAGAAGGGTGTTGACGACCACTTTCTGAACTTTTGGATCTTGGTCGACGCCAAGTTCAAGTCCATTCACGTAGAGCAGCTTCTGCGAAATCAGATTGTCGAGGACTTCTTTCTTTTCCGCATCGGACAAACTTGTTCCTGAAGCGGGAACTTTTCTGGCCGCAGCTGTCTTGAAGTCGTCGGTACTGATGACCAAATCACCGATCGTAGCAATCACGTCTTCGTCAGCAAGAGATGCCGATGCGTCCCCTGTCACTGCGGGTTTCTCTTCGCAATCACAATCCGCTTTGGCTTCTTCCAGCGCCCCCAGAAGACCTTGAATCTGCTCATCAATACGAGCCTGATTGAGTCCATCACTACCGGTTGCATCAGAAGACTGATCCGTAGCCTCAGATCCGCTCTCCTTACTACAAGCAAGAAGACCAGGGAAAAGTAGGGTCAGTGTCAATAAAATCGTCGGGCGCATGCATGGTCTCCTGAATGCCAAAAGAAGAAGCGTCCGTCGAACTATCACGGCCATGGGCCAACTTCAATCGCCTAGTTTTTTTGGCGGTCCTGTTCTCACACTTGATGTGCTTTTCGGAGAGGCCTCGCGTCTCCTGAATAGACACAAAGCTCTCCAAGCCCCTCTAAACACCCCTGCAATTTTGAGGCTTCCCCGACAACCACCAAGCGCTTCGCCGAATAATTCAGATGACGCTTCGCCACACGTTCCAACGCTTCGACAGTGAGCGTCCGGAGTCGATGGGGATGTTCCGTCCAGCAATCCTTATCGAGACGATTGAGAAGCTGGACCAACACCAAGCCAGCGAGACCACGAAGCGAAGCCCCAGCCTTTGGCCAAGCTCCAATCCGATACTGAATGGCTGAAGCCAACTCTTCCTCCAAGACCGGTTGGGTACACAGCCGCTCATACTGCCCCAAAAGAGCCTCTAGGGCTTCCTGTGTTTTACCTGGAGAGCAACTCAAAGAAGCCGTCAAGTCACCGCCCCACATTCCGGAATCCAACACAGAAGAGCACCCATACGTCAAAGAACGTGCCTCGCGGAGATCTTTAAACAAACGCCCACTCGCACCACCGCCAAAAATATGGTTGAGCACTGAAAGCGCCAAATAGTCTGGATGACTGCGCTGAAGCCCTAGCGCTCCCATAAACAACATGCTTTGTTGTGCACCCGGACGGTCCAGCAACACGATTCGCGTTGTGCTATCCGACACGGGCAGTTCTGGGGGCTCAGAAGGTCCTACTGTCCCGGTCCAAGAACCAAGCACATCTTCAAATAGTCCCCTTGCCTCTTCAAAGTCGATATCGCCTACAACCACCAAATAGGCGCCATCGGGGCGTACCCGTTGTTCGAAATAGCGCTTCAGGCTTTCAGGCTTACAGGACAGGATTTCCTCGGCCGTAGACGCTGGGCTACCGTATGGATGTTCTCCATAAAGAAGCCCGTTGAGCCATTGCCCCGCATACCCAGAAGGGCGACTCGCTTGATTTCTCTTCGTAGCAGCCAACTTTTCGGCTTCTCTTGTCACATCCAAAGCATCAAATCGTGGAACTTGAAGGACTTCTGAAAAAATCTTCAAACTCGTCCGAAGATTCTTGGTGAGACTCTGCAAACCAAAGGACAACGCGTCCAATGACGAACGACAGCCCAACTGAGAACCCAACTCATCCAAGCCAAGCGCTAGTTGACGCGCGTCATACGAAGAAGTCCCATAGCGCGCAGTTCGCATGGCGAGCGCCCCGACGCCCGGTGCGACAGAGATTGGCTCTAAGTGGCGCCCACCTGGAATCATGAGGCGCATTTGAACAAACGGAAGGCGAGATGTCGTCAACACATTCAAAAGCAAACCATTGCTGAGACGTGCGCTCTGTACATTGGGAAAGACCCAATTCATTTCAGGTGATCGAATCGGAGCATGCTGTGGAAACGTCACTTTCGCCCCCCTTTTGCAACCGCGTGCAATTCCATTCGATTTTGCGCTGACAAACACGCTCCGACGACCTCCTGAACCGACTTCACATTCAGGGCCTCAATCGATGTCATATAGCTTTCCAACCAGTCTGGATTGTTCAGCATTAAGGCATACCTGCCCGTCGAAAGTGCCCGAGAGAGTACACCTTCTTGTGCATATACATGCGAAGCATGGAGTTGATTAAGCGCCTTGTCCCACTCCGATTTTGAAATCGGCTGGTGGGCAAAGCGGTCCAATTCCTCCTGCCATAGCGCAACGACGCGATCCATCTGATGAGGTTGTTCCACCATACCGCTCAAAGCAAACCCAGATGCGGCACGTCGCGCCGTATAGCCACCGCTGATTTGAACCGCTGCTCGCTCTTCAATCACCAATCGTCGCCATGCTCGTGACGAGGGTCCTCTCAACAAGATGGTTTCAGCCATCTCAAAGGCAAAGAAATCCGAATCACCATACGAAGGCGCAGGATGCCGAATCATAACTTTGGAGAGTTGAGCCCTTTCTTCGGCAAGAATTAATTTAGACTTCCGATCTTCCTCGCTTTCTTCCAAACAAAACGACGGACGATCCGCACCAGGCGCGATGTCTCCAAACCAGTCTTCTACTCGCTTAATGACTGCTTCTGCTTCCACATCGCCAGCCACAGCAAGTACCGCATTACTCGGCCGATAAAAGCGCTCATGAAAGTCCCGAACATCCTCCAATGAGGCATCCACGATGTCTTGCTCATAGCCAATAACGGGGTGAGCATAGGCAAAACTCCGCTGACACAAAGCCGAGAAGCGCTCGTTTGCCGACCCAAAGGGCACATTGTCCACACGTTGTTTTCGCTCTTCTAAAACCGTCTGACGTTGATGCTCAAAGCTCTGCTCATCCACAATCAGAGACCGCATCCGATCGGCCTCCATCCACAGCACGACATCCACTTGATGGGACGGGACTGATGCGAAATAGGCTGTTCTCTCATGGGTTGTGTTGGCGTTAATCTGACCACCCAATCCGGATATCAAAGAAAAATGGCTTCCTTTCTCCACATGAGCACTTCCCTCGAACATCAAATGTTCAAACAAATGTGCAAAGCCTGTCTTGCCTTTTTCTTCGTCACGCGCCCCGACGTCATAATAGAGCGCTACTCCTGCCAAAGGCAGATGATGATCCTGGGAAACAACTACCCTCAACCCATTCTCAAGACGATGCTGTATTGCTTTTATAGAAGCCAAGCCTGTCTCCAAGCCCAAGGCATAACCCGATCGATGGGGTGCGCTGGCTCGACGGCTAAGGTAGGCTGTTGACGTGGGACGCCTCTCCTTACGCGCTCGAATTCTGGGTGCTTTCCTCCTCAGTTTCCTCTCTTTCTGTGGGGTGCTGGGTTTTGGGCTCTTACAACTCGACAGTATTGGCGGAGGCTTAGACGTCATCGATCGAGGCTATCTTCCTCTGGCAAAAATCGTCGGTCAAATGGAAGGTCAGCAGTCACGACTGGATCTTCAACGCCTCCAGGAAACAATCCCAAAACCCGACAGCACAAGTCCAAAACAAAAAGCCCCTCCACCGAGCATAGACGGATCTCAAAAGACAGTTCCTGGTCTCGAATCCGCAAATGCTGAAGAACGCAAACAGCTCTTCTTTATCCGCCTCAAAGACGTCAAACGTAGTGCTGCACAGCTCTCCGCACTCACCCAACTTGCGATCCGGATTATCGATGACATCGTGCCGGACTTAAAAAGCGCTGACGAACGCAAGCAGCTGCTTTTCATCCGCGGTTATTTTTCTCGCATCGCTTCCGCACACGCTCAACAACAGGAAGTTGTTCAAACCTACCTGCTCTATGTGGAGTCCGGTAAGGACTCAGAAGCGCAGGCGGTGAAGCCTCAACTTCAAGATGCTCAGTCCGACCTACGCACGGAGATCGAACAGGTCTCAAAGCAAATTCAAAAAGCAACCAAAGACGTTTCCAAGACCACCTCGGACATCCAAAACCGGGCAGTAGTCCTTGCGGCAGTTCTCACGCTTGTCGCACTGATTTTCGGCGGACTCATGCTTATTCTTGCCGTCATCGCCTTGAGGCCCATCGGCAAGCTAACCGGAGAAGTTCAGAGAATCGCAGCGGGTGACTACGCCGCTCGAGCCCAAGTCCGCAGCAGAGACGAAGTGGGAATTCTCGCCGAGGAAATCAACGCCATGGCTGCGTCAATTGAAGGACGAGACGAAGCCTTGCGGGCCCGCGCTGAAGAACTTGAGGGGGCGCGAATGGAGCTTAGAGCGGTCCTTGATGCCATCAATATCGGACTTGTCGTGGTCTCGGACGACGAAGTCCGCATCGCAAATCCTGCTGCTGTTCAACTGTGGGACCTGCAAATCGGAACCGCTCTGCCTACACACCTCCAAATCAGTGGAGAACGTGACGATGGACTCACCATTGAAGACAAAGTGTACGCCATGCGGAAAGTTCCCTTCCAAGACGGATTCATCTTGGCTGGAGAAGACATCACGCAAGCCCTCCATGATCGCGAAAGACTGGTTCACACAGAACGTCTCGCCCTTGTGGGACAAATGCTGGCCCAAATCACCCACGAAGTTCGAAACCCGCTCAATGCCCTATCTCTCAACGCAGAACTGTTAGCCGATGAAGTCACCAGTCTTCCGGAAACCCGCAAAGACGAAGGTCTCGACATTCTGCGCACGATGACCTCTGAAATTCAAAGACTCGAAGAAGTCACCGAGCACTACCTCTCCCTTGTTCGACGCCCTGCACCGCTGCCTGGCCAGCATGTCCCCAACGAGGTTGTGGAAGGCGTGGTGAAATTGTTGGACGAGGAATTGAAGCGGTCTGGTGTTGACCTCAGTGTTTCCGGCCCGCAACTAGAAGCAATTGAGATGGACGACGGCCAACTGCGGAGAGCCTTGATGAATGTAGTACGCAACGCCGTTGAGGCCGGAGCGACAAAAGTAGAAGTTGGTCTCCGATTCAACCGAAAACGACTCTTTATCGATGTCAGTGACAACGGCGAGGGAATGAGTGTTGAGCAAATCGCCCAGGCGAGCGAGCCTTTTTTCTCCACCAAGGCGGCTGGCACAGGATTAGGACTCGCCATTACCCGACAAATCCTGGAAGACCACGGTGGCGGACTGGAAATCCAATCACAAAAAGAAGGCACCCTGGTCTCCCTAATCCTGCCCGGGTAGAACTCGATTTTGACGATTTGTCAGACTTGATGACAATCTGACGCAGCTGTGTCATGCTGTCACCATGCCACACGTTCTCGTTGTCGATGATCAAGAAGCCAACCGCGTCACACTCGAACGCATTCTACGTCGTGAATCTTGGGACGTATCACAAGCCGAAAATGGCAATAAAGCTTTGGAATCCATTCGAGACTCCGCTCCCGACGTCATCGTCACCGACCTGAAGATGCCTGGCATGAACGGGCTGGAACTTCTCAAAGCAGTGCGCACCCTGTCCCCAGAGATCGAAGTGATCCTCGTGACGGCTTTTGGTACGGTCGAAACAGCTGTCGATGCCATGAAAGTTGGCGCCTACGACTACGTCACCAAGCCACTAAAAAGAACCGAAATCGTATCTGCCGTTCGGAAAGCACTCGAGAAAAAGGCACTCCTCCAAGAAAACAAATTGCTTCGCGCCCAACTAGAAGGACAACAAAGCATCATCGGAAATTCCAGCGCTATCCGACTTCTGCTGGAAGAAATCCAGCAAGTTGCCCCATCCGATGCAAGCGTTCTCCTTCTCGGCGACTCAGGGACTGGAAAAGGACTCGTTGCACGAAGTATCCACAAGATCTCACAACGCTCCGAAAAAAGACTGGTCACCGTCAACTGTGGAGCAATCCCAGAAGGCTTGATCGAATCCGAACTCTTTGGTCATGAAAAAGGCGCGTTCACCGGAGCCACAACACGAAAAGCAGGGCGTTTTGAACTTGCAAAGGGAGGATCCCTCTTCCTTGACGAAGTCACCTCCCTTTCGCCCTCAATCCAAGTCAAGCTCCTCCGCGTGCTGCAAGATGGTGAATTCGAGCGAGTCGGTGGAACTGAAACCTTACAAAGCGATGTGCGTGTGATCGCTGCCACCAACCTCAACATCGAGAAGGAAGTAGAAGAAGGCCGTTTCCGTGAAGACCTCTTCTACCGACTCAACGTCATTCAACTAAAG